>ULNI01017707.1_pt1 | contig 44034 bp, 67 predicted proteins | sample 1951881 | NCBI WGS metagenome assembly ULNI01 (sample SAMEA4835573, study PRJEB28245) | human gut metagenome | biome: gut microbiome; material: fecal sample | place: Denmark | collected 2008
TATGTTGTGCCGACCTCCTATGGCGGTGATACATCCGGCTATCAGATTCCGTTTACCGTTAACTATGTTGGCGAACGTGTAAAAGGAAAATTTGATATCAGTTCCGGCACATTCACGGCCGACGGCAAATAAGCACATATACAAGGAGGGCACACTAAATGGCAAAAGTAGTTAACACCAAAATTGATGATGGAATTTTTACATTCACGTTTACCAACAACGAAGGCGAAGTTTTTTCTTCTTTCAAGCTGAATCCGACCGATATCAATGTAGCAGCACGTGCAGAGGAGCTGACAGAATACTTTGAACAGCTCAAAGATTCTATTCAGAAAGTCACTTCCGGTAAAGAAATGGCGGAGCTGAATAAACAGATTGAGGACAAAATCAACTATCTGCTTGGATATGAAGCATCAAAAGACCTGTTTAAAGAGCCGATCACAGCAACTACCGTGTTCGGAAATGGACAGGTATTCGCATATATCGTTCTGGATAAAATCGCAGAAGCAATCGCACCGGAAATCGAAAAGAGAAAAAAGAAAATGCAGGCAGCAGTCAATAAGTATACGGAGAAGTATACAAAATGACCGCCTATGAGCTTCCCACCTCACTGAACATAAGTGGGGTGGATTTTTCTATTAGAACCGATTTTCGTGTGATTATTGACATTCTCATTGCTATGAATGACCCAGAGCTGGACAAACAGGCAAAGGCAGTTGTTATGTTGCAAATCCTGTTCGAGGACTGGCACAGTATACCGGTCGAGCATCTGGATGAAGCCTGTCAAAAAGCATCTGAGTTTATTGATTGTGGCCAGTCTGATGATGATCCGAACCGCCCAAAGCCCCGATTGATGGACTGGGAGCAGGACGGAGATATGATCGTACCGGCTGTGAACAAGGTTGCGGGCAAAGAAATCAGAGCAGTGCCTTATATGCACTGGTGGACGTTTTTCGGATATTTCATGGAATCCGGTGAGTGCCTGTTCAATACAGTTGTTGGAATCCGCTCTAAAAAGGCAAAAGGTGAACGTCTGGACAAATGGGAAAAGAAATTCTATCAGGAGAACAAAAACACAATTGACATAAAAACACGTCTCAGCGAAGAGGAGCAAGCGTACAAAGATACGCTGAATGAGATGTTGAACCTCAAATAGTTAGGAGGTGGACACATGGCTGCTGATGGCTCAGTCATTATTGACACCAGAATGGATACAACCGGTGTCCAAAACGGTGTATCGGCTATAAAACAGTCATTTAACGGCCTTGGAAGTGCTGTAAAAAAAATCGGTCTGCTGATTGGCGGGGCGTTTGCTGTCGGAAAACTTGTGCAGTTTGGAAAAGAATGTGTTGAACTTGGCTCCGACCTTGCAGAAGTACAGAACGTGGTTGATGTTACATTTACAACCATGTCTGACAAGGTAAATGAATTCGCAAAGAATGCTATGACATCTGCCGGATTATCAGAAACCATGGCGAAGCAGTATGTCGGTACGTTCGGAGCGATGTCCAAGTCGTTCGGTTTCTCAGAAGCACAGGCTTATGATATGTCAACGGCTCTGACGCAGCTGACTGGTGATGTGGCATCATTCTACAACATTAGTCAAGACTTGGCTTATATCAAGTTGAAATCCGTGTTTACGGGCGAGACTGAGACATTGAAAGATCTTGGCGTGGTAATGACCCAGTCGGCACTTGACCAGTACGCACTGGCAAACGGTTACGGGAAAACCACATCTGAAATGACCGAACAGGAGAAAGTGGCTCTTCGTCTGGTTTTTGTGCAGAAACAGTTATCAGCTGCATCTGGTGACTTTATTCGCACTTCGGACAGCTGGGCAAACCAGGTCAGAGTAATGCAGTTGCAGTTACAGTCTCTCAAGGCAACAGTCGGACAGGGATTAATTAATATTTTCACACCTGTTCTGAAAGTTATCAATATCTTGCTTGGCAAACTGGCAACTCTGGCAAATGCTTTCAAATCGTTCACAGAGTTAATTACTGGAAAGAAATCATCTGGCCAAACAAGTGGAAGCGGCGCAGGTCTTGCCGGAACGGATGCAATAGCCGATACAGCTGACCAATATGGGGAAGCTGCTGACAATGCCGAAAAGCTGGCAGATGCAACAAATGATACAGCAGATGCAACCAAGAAAGCTACCAAGGCGGCAAAGGGATATCTCAGCCCACTGGACGAAATACATAATTACTCAACGGATAAAAGTACAGATTCATCGTCAAAAATGCCGAATGCAACCGGCGGACTTGCAGACCAAATGAAAGATGCTGTGCAAAACGTTGATTATGGAAAGGTAGCAGAGGGCGAGACGGTTTTTGACAAAATTAGCAAATCAGCCGAAAAACTTGCGAAGCTCCTTAAAAAGCTCTGGAATCCATTTCAGGACGCATGGGAAAAAGAGGGCAAGAATACCATTGATGCCGCACAGTTTGCCTTTTCCAGTCTCGGAACACTTGCCAAAAGTGTAGGCAAAAGTATCGTTGAAGTCTGGACAAATGGAACTGGCACAACGATGCTGGAAACTATGCTCCGGATTGCTCAGAATGTCCTTAAAACCATTGGAAACATTGCGAAAGGGTTTGCGGATGCCTGGAACAAGAACAATGTCGGAACTCAGATTATCCAGAACATTGCAGATGCTCTTGTGGTGGTCATGCAGTTTGTCGAGAAAATCGCAGAGGATACGGCAACATGGGCGGCAAACTTGGACTTTTATCCGCTGTTGGAATCCATTAGTAATCTGACAGCGAATTGGGCACCGACTTTTGAAGCAATCGGAAATGTCCTTGAATGGATATACAAAAATATTGTTCTTCCAATGCTGACATGGCTCATTGAAACAGGAATTCCAACAGTAATTAATTTGAGTGCCGCTTTAGGAAAATTCTTCGCAGATCATCAATCTATCATCGAAGCATTTGGTGCAGCATTAATCGGTGCGTTTGCAGCGGTTCAAATCGGGGAAGCTGTAACATCTATAATGGGACTTATTACCACGCTCGGAGAGGGAATCAGTGGGCTCATTGCGTTGATGACTGGATCCGGTGGAATCATTGGCGGCTTAACTGCTATAGCGACAGCTATTGGACCAGGAGGACTTGTGATTGCTGCCATTGCAGCAGTTATTGCAGCAGGAGTACTGTTATATAAAAACTGGGACAAAGTTAAAGAAGTTGCTGGAATCGTAGCTTCTGCTGTTGTTAACTTTTTTAAAGCAATGGGCGAAGGTGTGAGCGCACTTCTTACTGATTTAAAAGACACCTTCGTAGGAATCTGGGATGCAATAAGCAAACTTACATCGTCTGTCTGGAAAGCAGTTTCCGGATTCGTAGTTTCCAAAACACGTGAAATGGCAGAAGCAGCGACTAGGAAAATCAGCAACATGGGAGGAAAGATTACGACGTTGTGGAACGGCATAAAAACCAATGCAGAACAAATCTGGAAAAACATTGTAACGACTGTAGGAAATAAGGTTTCAGATATTTACACGGGAATTGTCAATAAGTTTACATCTGCCAAGGACAGAGTAGTAGAAATTTTCGGAGGCATCCGTGATACCATCCGAAACATTCTCAACAAAGTTATCGGCATCGTTAACGGAGCAATCGGAACTGTTAACAGTGCGATCGGCGGCATCGAATCCGCGTTTTCTTTTGGCCCCTGGACTGTGCCGACTCCGTTCGGCTCAAGAACCATCGGATTTACCGCAAGTTTTCCAAGAGTTCCAACAGTTCCGTACCTGGCAAAAGGCGCGGTTATTCCGCCAAGAAGTGAATTTCTGGCTGTTCTTGGTGACCAGAAACAGGGTAATAATATCGAAACACCAGAAGCACTGCTCAGAAAGATTGTCCGGGAGGAATCACCACAGAAGCAGGACGGTAACGTCTACAACGTATCTGTGACGGCTTCCGGAAGAAAATTGCTGAACATCATCCTGGAAGAAGGAGAACTTCAGAGAAGCAGGAACGGCGGCAAGAATCCATTTAAACTGGGAGAGGAGTGGTGAGATGGCTGATCTGAAAAAAGGAGGTTTTACGGTGGATGGGGTTGCAATTGCGGCTCCGTCTACTTATAAGCCGGTATTTGCAACTACAAGTACCAAGAGCTCCAAAAGAGATCAGGAGCTGTCCATGCATAACAGTCCGATGGGCACGATCGGAGGATACGATCTGACCTGGGATGTTTTGAGCTGGGAGGAAATTGCAGTAATCCTGAACGGAATGATCAACAAATCAGAATTCACTTTCCACCATAAGGATCCTACAATCCCAGGTAAATGGATTGACCGGACGTTCTATGCGTCGAACTACAATATGACAGCCCAGAATCTGGAAGAAAACGAAGAAAGCTGGACGGACCTGGCCATCAATATAAGGAGGATAGAAAAGATTTGATCAACGTTTCAGAACAATTAAAAGAAGAATCAAAAAAGAACCATAATTATTATGTGACAGCAAATGTGACTCTGGCAGACGGGACGAAACTTTCTCTTGAAAAGAAAGACTTTTATCTGGACGGGAACGGGATCATCGATGCTGCAGATAGCAGCGATTTTCCGGTCGGAGTGGCGATCGAGAAGACAGCTACACTTTCCCTTGTCAATGATAAAGAACAGTTTGACAAGTACAGCTTCAATAAAGCAGTATTCGTCATTTTTATGAATTTACAGTTGTCTGACCGTCTGGAAACCTTTAAAAGAGGCAGTTTCATCGTATGTAAGAAACCGGTAATCGATGGCGAGATCAGCCTGACATTGCTTGACTATATGAGCAAGGCAGACCTTACCTATAAGACGAACTTAAGCTTTCCGTGCACAGCAAGAGAGGTCTTGGAAGATGCATGTCAGCAATCCGGTATCGTGCTTGGGGATGCAGAGTTTCCAAACTCGGATTATCAGGTCAACAAAGCTCCGGAAAATACAACCTTCCGTGCGGTGATCGGTATGGTCGCCGCCCTTGCCGGAGGCAATGCAAGGATTGATGAAGATGATCTTCTGAGGATCGTTACTTTTGATCAAAAAGAAATACATCATGAATTATCTGCAGTCAGTGACGTGCAGGTAGACACGGATCCTGTAGTTATCACCGGGATTAAGTATACCGAAGGGGATGATAGCTATTTATATGGCACAGAGGGGTATGTGCTGGAATTGAAAGAGAACCAGCTCCTTTCCGGAAATGCAGAAGACGGAGTGAAGAGAATCGGGCAGATCCTGAATGGATTTGAGATCATGCCATTTTCTCTGTCACATCCACCCATGGGATATCTGACTTTTGGTGATACTGTCCATTTCAAGGACAGCAGAGGAATAGAGCATACCACCTATGCTACAGAGGTGGAATTCAAGTTCGCAGATTCCTTGGAGCTTGCCTGCAACGCCAAAAGTGTGGAAGAACAGGAAGCAGAGTTTCCAGGAGGCGGGCAGAGCCAGATTATTGTAGAACAGGTCAATAAGGCAGTGGATAAAAAGATGACTGCCTACGATATCAAGCTGAAACAGGCGAATGAGCTGGCGGCCAACTGCCTGGGATTTTGGTACACAGAAGTAACTTTGGAAGACGGATCCGTGATCGCATATCGGCATAATAAGCCGAAATTGGAAGAATCCAAGATCGTATACAAAAACGCTGCGGAAGGGTCTTTTGTCACTAACGACTACCAGGGGACCGATGAGGCTACCACACAGGCTGGCAAGTGGAATGCTGCTTTTGACAGCAATGGAGATGCCGTACTGAATATTTTGTACGCAATCGGAATCCAGGCCGGCTGGATCAACACAAGAGGGTTCACTGCAAAGGACAATGATGGGAATATCACATTCCGGATCAACGAGACGACAGGCGACGTAGAGATAGATGCGGATAATTTCTTTCTCGGAAAGACCAGTTTGAGCGACCGCCTTGAGGACATGGAAAACACAATAGCATCAGGGAAAAACCTGTCGATGCTGCTAGACAATGACTACCAGAGCATCCCTGTTGACGCCAATGGAAATGTCATTGGAGAATTTCCTTCCGTGCAGACAACGGTAATGGTCAAATACGGCACAGAGGACATTACATCAGACTGCAGCTTTAAGGTTTCGACGTCCGATGGAGTTGAAGGTGTGTGGGAGAAAGACCTGCATACATACACTGTGACAAAACTGTCCGCAGATTCTGCATGGATTGAGTTCCGCGCGACCTACTTACAGACATTATCTCTTTCCAAAAAATTTAAAGTAAGCAAGTTGTATGCCGGCAAAGACGGGGGAAAAGGAATTCCTGGAACAAACGGTGAAGACGGGAAGACATCCTATCTGCATATTGCCTACGCCAACAGCGCCGATGGAAAAACGGGCTTCTCAAAATCTGATAGCACCGGAAAGATATATATCGGCCAATACACTGACTATGCGGAAGATGACAGCTCTAATCCAGCCAAGTACAAATGGACCAGGATCAAAGGAGAGGACGGACGAACCTATTTTATTGAGCTTTCTGCAAATGCAGTAAAAAGAGGACAGGACAATCTGATCGTTCCGGAAACGATCACGGCATCTGCCTACTATAGAGATGGTACGAATGCGAGCAGAGTTGCATATTCTGGCAGATGGAAAATTCAGACCTCCACAGATGGCACGACTTGGAAGAATGTATACACTTCTTCGTCAAACGAGAGTACGAAGACATGGACCCTCAAGAACTTTTCAAAAGATATCGTATCTATCAGATTCGTACTGTATGCTGCAGGCGGGACAACACAGACGATTGACATGCAGACAATACCGGTCCTTGTAGACGTTGCAGCCCTTACCCACGAAGAGATCTTTGATCTTCTTACTGATTCGGGAAAGGTAAAAGGCCTCTACAAGATTGGAAACCAGCTCTACGTATCGTTTTCCTATGCACGAGGCGGAGAGTTGGCATTAGGAGGAAAGAATAACGACAATGGTGTTCAAAAGATTTATGATGCAGACGGAAATGTGATCGTTACATCGGATACAAACGGAATCACAATCTATAACACCGAAGGAACCCCAAAAGCCCGGATGTCAAACAAAGGTACTGTGTATTTCAAAGAATACTACGAGAACGGTGACACTCTTCAATACAAAGGCATTGCGATTGGGGATATGAATGGTTTTGATGATAATATTGATCCAGGAGAATGCGGGATCAAGGTCATTGATTATAACCGCATAGGAGATGTTTCAATTGTAGATACATCTGGAAATGGGTTCACATATGAAACAGATGGTTTGGTCGGAACGCTGTATAAACTAGAAGTGGCTCAAATCACAGATGTAACAGAATTCCAAAAGCCTCCCAAAATATTGAACTGCAAACATGTTTCTTCAGGAGGTCATCTGGTTTTTGCCAAAGACGGAGCAACAGTAGCTTACCTGTCCTCATCTTCCGAACGATATAAAGATGTCCAAAAGAACCTTGAATGCATGGAACAATGGTATGATATAGAACCTGTTTGGGCGAAATACAAAGACGGTTATCTTACTGAAGGTGATGCTTTTAATGGAAAAGATATGCCGATGTTTCTGGCGGAAGACGTAGAAAAGCATATGCCGGAGGCGGCAGTATATAACAAAGATGGAAAGATCGAGGACTGGAATTATCGTGTTATGATTCCGGCAATGTTTGCCATGTTGAAAGAACAGCATCAGGAGATTGAAGAACTTAAAAAATACCTGAAAAGAACATGAAACTACAAGAAACAGCGAGGGAGGCGCAATTATGCAAAAAGACAACATTGAAGTACTCAGAAAAATCCTTTACGCAGTAGAAAGCGGTGGTCAGATCTATGGTCGTCAGAATTATGCTGCGTTCATCGGAGCCGGTGCAAACTGTGCGAATGAAAAGGCAATCACAATCGGAGCTGGTCAGTGGTATGCAGGAGAAGCGAAAAGACTGCTTCAGAAGATCCAGAGAACGAATCCGGCACAGTTCAAGAAACTCGACACGCAGGGCATTGAGACAGATCTGCTGAAAAAGAACTGGGCTACATATGCGGTTTCCACAACCTCTGCAAAGGCGAAGTGCATCGTTGCGATTATCAATTCAACTCTGGGCCGCAAGTGCCAGGACGAACTGATGGACGAGCAGATTACCAAATATGCTGCCAGCATTGCCAAGACTTATGGATCCATGTCAGATACAGCGATGATGGAGTGTATCAACATTATTCATCAGGGAGGCTCTGCGGCACTGAAGCGTATTCTTGCCAAGACCAAGAAACCGTATACCGCAAAAAGCATCTATGCAGCCTTGAATACGGATCCGGCAGACCCAAGACCGAATCAGGTTGGCGATTATGCCACCAGACAGAAAAAAGTGTATGAGTACATCACAAAATATGCTTCAGATACAGCAACCGGGGCAACCACATCAACAGAGACCAAGAAGGAGGAAACAACAGTGTCAACAGTGCAGGACAGAATCAATAAAGCTATCAACTGGATGGAAGAAACCGCAAAGGACGACAGACATGGATACTGTCAGGATCATCGTTGGGGGACAGATGGAGACTATGATTGTTCTTCCGCTGTGATCACAGCATGGGAGCAGGCAGGCGTTCCGGTCAAAACCAAAGGGGCAACCTACACAGGAAATATGCTGTCAGTATTCAAAGCGAATGGATTCGTGGATGTGACAGCAAAGGTCAACAGATCTACCGGAGCAGGACTTGTCCGCGGTGATGTGCTGCTTAATGCCGTACATCATACTGCAATGTATTGCGGTAATGGGAAAGAAGTTGAAGCATCTATTAACGAAAAAGGCACAGCTCACGGCGGAAAACCGGGAGATCAGACCGGCAGAGAGTTTCTGATCCGAAGCTACAGAAATTATCCGTGGACAAATGTCCTAAGATATACCGGAGGAAACAGTGCATCAGCTACAACCAAGAATTATCTGGAAATGGGTGATTCAGGATCAGCAGTAAAGACCATGCAGCTCATGTTGATCGAATGCGGTTATTCTTGTAGATCATATGGAGCAGATGGTGAGTTTGGATCCGGAACAGATGCCGCTCTGAGAAAGTTCCAGAAAGATAATAGCCTTGTTGTCGATGGTCAGTACGGGCCGGCATCCAAATTGAAGCTGACCGCACTTCATAATGCCAAAGTCAGTGGAAATGGATCCGAAAGCAAAACTCCATCCAAGACTCCGAAATGGGTCGGAGCGGTCAACGTAAACGAACTCAACGTTCGCACCGGAGCTGGAACAGAAAATCCAAAACTTGCTGCCTATCCGTTACTGAGACAGCATAATCTTGTCGATGTGTGTGATACTGTTCGTGCAGCGGATGGTACTGATTGGTATTATATCCGCATTGCCGGTAAGTATTATGGTTATGTGTGCGGTAAGTATATCAGCAGAGTGTAAAGAAAAATCCCGGCAGGTACCCACTGCCGGGAGCATATTGTATCATCTGTTTTAATACCACATAGAGCAATATAGATTGTTGCGGTTAGTCACAAATTAGTCACAAAAAAAGTCTGAAAACATGCATAAACAAAGAATTCTTTGATATTTCCCATAAAATAAAAATAATGAAAATGTTTTTTAAGAATCCCTTGCAAAATGCGGGAAAGCAAGTAAAATCAATGCTTTGCGGACTTATGATAGAACGATTTAAAGCGTTTAAAAGTAAAAAAAAAACGGAACGGTTAGTCACAATTAGTCACAAATGGAACTTTTATCTTTTCGATTTCTGTTCGAAGTTCTTCCAGCGTTCTGTGCCCGTATACGGCGTTCGTAACATCTCCGCCAAAGGAGTGGCCGAGCATTCGTTTTCGGTCGTTCTCCCTGACGCCATATTTTTCACACAAGGCGGAAAAGGTGTGGCGGCAGTCGTGCGGTGTGTGTTTCGGGTTGCCGGTTATTCCCAACCGTTCCAGTGTAGGGTAGAAGAATTTATCTCGATGATATTTCTGAGTATACATGAGGAGCTTTCCTTGAGATTCCACTTTTGATCGCACAAAATCATATATAGCCGGATGGATAGGCACAACTCTGTCTTTCCCAGCTTTTGTTTTTGATCCACCTTGATAATATTTCTCTTCAAGGTTAATATCCAGCTTCGGAACTTCTCCGATTCTCCACCCAGAGTAACACATAATTAGAATAAGCTGCACTTCCGGGTCATCCATGTTGCGCCACAGAGCCTGCAATTCCTGATCGGAAAAAGGCGTTCCATGTTCGGTATCGCTATCAGCGTTGACATGAACATATAACGCTTTATTTTCTGTTACTATTTCTGAGTAGACTGCATATTTGTACATTTGCTTAAACAGTGTCAGAATAATCATCTGGCTTTGTCTTTTTAATGTGCAATCATCAATAACCTTTTGCATATCAGGAGCCTTTAAATCCTCAAATATGCGATTGTGTAGAACAGTACAGTTTGAATAAGCTGTCCGATATGCCTCCTTTGAACTGTATGACAGTTTTGTCCCTTCTGGAAATTTCCACACGTAAAACTGTTCGTATACATCTGAGAACGTCAATTTCTTTATTTCAGGGTGTTTATCCTCTACGCCCTTAATTGTATTGTAGTCAGCAATCAAACGGCTTACAAGGGTATCTACGTCCGTTGTAGGGGCAATCTCGAGCGTTCGTTCCATTCCTGGCTGATACGTTCCAGCTTTGTAAGCGGTCAAAACAGCGAATCCTTTTAGCCAGTCGTCAACGTAACAGATCGCAGGTGGGCGGACTACTTTCCCTGATGCATCCAGTGTAGCTGGTGGATGCACTGCATAACAGTTTCTCCGGTTCTTGCCAAGATAACGGATACTCCCGAATCCGTTTGGCAGTTTTGGATAAGTTTTTCTTTTCTTCGGCATAAAGTTCCTCCTTGTTTAAAATGTGAACAAATTTTCTGTATTGATTGAAATAGCCGAAGATGATACAATATGGCTTGTATGTTTGTGCATCATCTATGTATGTAGTTTTGGTGCTTAATATTTTTCTTTTTAAAAACCGGTTCCCGTTGGTAGCAGGAGCCGGTTCTTTTTATAAAAGTTCTGATTTTTTCTGGTCAAATTCTTCTTGAGTAATAATACCGCTATCTAAAAGCTCTTTGTAATCCTTCAGTAGTTCAACGGATGTTTTCTGATTTCGAACATTTTCAACAGCATCAGAGCTTTTGGAAATATTGAAGCTCTTTAATTGCATGTCAATATTTGAGCTACAGTAAAATCCAATGGTGTTTATTTGATTTGTTTCGATGTTTCGAAGCTTCATAGATGCATAAGAATCAACTTCTATATTATCGCTTGTCGTGGTGGCGGTTCCGGTAGTGGTAGAATTGTTCTTTCCTTTGGTTTTCTTTCCAGTTCCAACAGCAGCACCGATAGCGACTCCAGGCAAAGCGGCTCCAGCAGTTGCAGCAGTTACAGCAGCTCCAATGGCGGCTCCAGCTAATCTTCCTGTTCTTTTGGTTTTTTCTTTATTTTTTCCTTTAGTGCGTGATGCTGTTGTTGTTTTTTCTACCGTCCTATATTCTGGACCATTCCATTCATAATCCATAAGCACATATTTTTCTTGATTATCTGTAATTGTGACATAGCCGTCTTTCCATTGCTTCAAAAAAAACGGTGTCGTGCGTGATGGTAGATTGAATGATTCTTTGCCAGAAATAACACGCAATTTCAAAACTCGGATAGGCTTTTCTAGTATAACCTGTGGATCTGCTATGGAGTTATTCAATACTTCAGGTTTCGCAGGTTTTTGAACCTTATTTTTAATAGACAGCAAAAGTGCAAAAATAAGATATAAAACAGCAATTCCAAATACCTCAAGTACAACAACGACCATAATATTGTCCGATGAAAGATCGTTTGAACTCATCAAAGCCACAATCATTAATACAATTAATGCGGTCCAAACAATCATCAACACATTTCGTATCTTTTTCATATTTCCCCCTTTTGACACGATTACTCAAAATTCTCGATATAATTCTTATATAGATTCCTTATTTTGGCAGCCTCCCTCTGCCTGATTGGAACAATATCCCCCGATATCATCTCAAAATGATCTGATGCATCTTTAATTTCGTCCATGTTGACGATATAACTTTGATGGCAACGGAGAAATCTTCCATCAAGATGCGGCTCTATATCTGACAGCTTTCCACGTGCTACATGCATGATACCGCAGGTACAGTGGACAAGAATTGATTTATTTCGGCTTTCTATGTATTCGATGTGCCGGAATTCTACCCGGTGGAAGTGGTCTCGGTTTTTGATAGTTAAGGCTTTCTCTCGGATATCTTCCAACGTGTGCGCTACGACAGAAAACATGCGTCCATGCTCAGAGCCTTTGATGATGTAATGCACCGGCAAGATGTCCAATGCGTCAAATACATAGTTTTTGTATGCTGTCCAGAAGGCAATGTTGCCATTATATCCATTTTTCCTGAGCTGTTTTGCAACATTTATGCCATTCTCATTATCGAGAACCACATCCAACACGACTATATCGTACCATTGACCGTCTGCTATATCATCAATCAGCGGCTTTCCACTACTATAAGTGTTTAGCGTGTAACTCTTGTCTCCGCGCTTTTTCAAAAACTCATCAATATGAGCCTTAAAAAAATCAATCTGCAAAGGATTATCGTCACAAATCGCAATTTTCATACAAATCAGTCCTTTAAACTGTCATTTTCGCCATTTGCGTCAAATAAGAATTCTATATGTTATAGTTGATTATAGCATCATACAATATAGTTGTAAATAGACGTTTTTAGGTGATTTTGAAATGAAAAGAATTGAAAAAGTACTAATTTTGATATCGGTTATAGTTTTTGCCAATTATATAATCCATCTGCCAATGTGCGTGGATGATTATGTGCATAAGGATTCCGGCACATACTCTGCTCAACACATGTGCAGACATTCGACCTTGACCAAGAACGCGAAGGGAATTTTGAAAACAGATGATATTATAGAAACAATAAAAATTCCACTCAAAGCGAACTTCCTTTTTGCAAAAGTAAAAATTATATTCGATATTGCGAATATTCCAGTGTACCACTGGCAGTTAGCTAGAGGAAATTTGGGTGCGTCCCGTTTTATTGGACTTGTGGGTTGATATAATAAGAACAAATGTTTGGTTCTATTTCCCACAAGCCGGACATATGCTGTAGTGTAAGGGGTAGTTGTGACAGGGAGGGTTATTATGGATTATAAAAAAGAGATTATTGAGATGATAAATGGAATAAAAAAGACAGGTACATTAGAGTACCTGTACACATTCATAAAACTATTTCTGGAGAGGTGGGGCGATTAAGCCCCACTTTTTTTAATTAGAAAGCATGGAATCAATTAGACTTAAAACAATTTTCTGGTCACGTTCGCTTAATAATGAGAATTTTGAAATCAGATTAAAATCTTCTTTCGCCTGATTAGGTGTGTCTTTTCTGGCACGTCCTACATTAAATCCCATTAACCACGACTCTGAAACATTTAATGCCATTCCCAAGACAACCAGTTTTTCTTGACTGGGTTCTGTCTTTCCAGAAACGTACTGGCTAATATCCGACTTATTCATTTTCACATTGTATTTCTTACAATATGGAAGAACAAGGTTAAGAATATCAACCTGTCTCAGATTACGTTCGTCCATCAAAGTCTTAAATCTTTCTGATGAACTAACTTTTTCCATTATATTATTCTCCTTTCGCTTTCTGATGATAATATATCACATATGAAACAAAAGTTCAAGACTCAAAACAAAAAAGTTAAAAATATTGAAAAAATGTATTGACATAGCGTAATGGGGGTGCTATATTATAGTCAGTTCAAAACATTGAACTAGAAAGGAGTGTGAAATATGGCATTTGATTATAGTAAGCTCAAAGGAAGAATCATTGAAAAATATGATAGTCAGAGTTCCTTTGCAAATGCTATGGAATGGTCGGAGCGTACATTATCACTGAAGCTTAACGGAAAACTGTTTTGGAAACAGTCAGATATTTGCAAGGCAGTCAATCTGTTAGAACTTTCTGCTGATGATATACAGGACTATTTTTTTAAAGAAAAAGTTCAAAATTTTTAACCAGAAAGGAGTAGTTAATTGAAACAATCAGATATTCAGTATCTTTTTGATTATGTAAGAGATTTGCAGAGACAGGTAAATCAGTTAAAAGTGGCAGTCCTTACCGGGAAAGCAAATGGATTAGAGCTTCCAAATCCTATCCATCTGGAACCCGGTGAGAAAATACCACTTGGACATCTTGCAGATGATCTACTTGATGCAGAATTTCAAAATTGTGGAAACGATACTTGTGATAAGGGCAATGAATGAAATTGCGGTAGTCACTTTAAAACGGTAAGTATCTTCTCTATATATTTTCATTTCAACTTCACCGTCTTGAGTGACCACATAGCCTTCATACCCACGCACGGGTTGCTTGTGTAAGAATCCTTTAGATGCTAAGTATTTATACATTTCGTGATTCTCGGTATCTTGTGCAGTGGTTCCGTTATTTTTAAGAACGGACTTCATTAGTCGATATTGTTTTCCAGTTATCATTTAATCACCTCCCATCTACTGGGAGTATACCACAAATAAAAGAATAAGAGGTGACAAGAAGTGGAAGTTAAGCCAATTATCACAATGAAAAACTTCAAAGCAGGTACGAGAGTAGAGCTACTGGGTGTTGATATCAGTACAGCCTTAACTAACTTTGATTACTCGACGCAGGGAGAGGGATCAGGAAATAATGCAGTTACTCTTGAGATTGACATCAAGGAATTAACTAAGGTCTTGTGCGGAATTACATCGGAAGACATCAAGAATGCGAAAGAAATTCTTGCTCCGTACAAGAAAGCCTATGATCGCGACAAAGAAATTAAAGGAGCGTTCAAGATAAACAGACGAAAACTGTTTGATACAAAGAGGGTAAAGAAATAAAGTTCTGTGATGTACCTGAGAAAATTATGAGAAAGGAGCATAAATGGACGCATTACAATTTAATAAAGCCGTCAGCCAACACTGCAAAGAATCTGGTGGAGACTGTTGCAAATGTGACCTACGGCTTTACTGTTACCTATCGCCAAGTGAGCGACCAGATGAGTTAGTGAGCCTGGCTATTGATTTTTTGCATAACCACATTGAAAACCATGGTCATTATACCCATCACAGCGCGGCTTCATTTCCGTGTATTGATGATATGGACATGAGCACCGCAGTAGGCGGCGACTGTTATCAGAAACCTCATACTCTTCACAAACGTTCACGTGCTTGTGAATCTTGTGGCAATGATACAGTCGTGTAATTGTTTCAACCATATAATTCCCCTTTCGTTATACTCGGCATGTCGGTGCCTGTAAATGCATTATAGGTAGAGGGGAAAGGAAATACAATAGGTGATAAATAATGGGAGCAAATAATTTTACACATTTTACCGGAAAGAAATCTCCATTCAAAACTCAAAAGAGAAAGAAGAAATCAAAGGTAAAAAAAATTCATAAAAACAAATATGAAAGGAGTATAAAATGAGCGAAGTTGATACTTACATCAAAGAAAATGCAGAAGTCCATCAGTTCGCTGCAGAGGTTGCGAGAATTATATCTGGTATTCCACAGATGCCAGAGTTCTCATCAGAGAATATGAGCGTATCTGACGCAAGCCAGTTGATCGGACTTCCTGCAACATCAATTAGAGCAGGAATTGTATACGGATGGTTGCCAATCGGGACTGCTATCCAGAATAACAAGCCAGCAAAAAGCCTTTCCGGTGGCAGAATCACATACATCATAAGCCCTAGGAAAGTCTACGAAGTAACTGGTCATGTCTGGAAAGGCAAGGCTGCTCTTAATAAGTGAGTGCCCCGGAGGGAGCTGGAACCTCCACCCCGGAGCTTTGCACCCACTAAAGTACCTTAGTGGATAGATTAATAATACTACTCTATCTGCTAATTGTAAAGACAAATAAGAACAAATAAGGAGAAATTAGCACGATATGAGCGAAATTAGAAACGAAAATCAGCTTACATGGGCTGACATCGAAGTAGCACTTGCAACTGAAATTGTTGAGGAAAGCAAGAAGAAATCAAGAAAATGGTTCGCGGCATGGGGTGTAACAGCCGCCGCACTGGTGGCAAGCAACCTTGCGTGGATTCTCGGAGGAATTAAAAAATGAATAAGGTTCGTGTGAGGGAAGTACTTATGGCGATCACTATAGGGATTCTGGTGACGTTCCTGCCATGTTGGGAGTGGTCAGGAGCACTTGACAGAATCCTGACAGCAATGGTTATGAGCTTAATATTGATAGGAAATTTATGAAAGGGGAAAAAGAAATGAATGAAGAGAAAATCAAAGAGCTGTTTGATTTGTGTGTCAGAGTTTCAAATGAAACAACAGCACATGTGAATTTTGACTACACTGCAAAAAATGATGAATCATCAATGCGCATGTATGTATTTAATAGCCAATGCGAAATCATAAGGCATTTTACTCTGACTCAGTTTTATGATTTTGAGTCTGAAAGTCAGAATTATGAAAATGCAAAGAGGTATCTTCTGGGACTTCTTATTAACGAAAATGCCCGTTAAATCTGGAGGAAAAAGACTATGAATCTTGAAGAATTAAAACTGCTTCCAAAGTGGGATATGGTTCTTGCGATGAATACGCTCCTGCATGAACTGAACGCTCGTGAGTGTTATCTCATTGACTGGGAAAACCCGGACATGTACCTGGATCATATCGAGTACCACGAAGCAGATTCAATTAAAAACGGAAGATCTGTTGAAGGGTCTGGAGACAGAACAGATAACATCTATACATTCTACAAGATGTTAAAGGAGCCTAGATATGGAAAAGAGGATAAAAGAGATTCTGAGTCTGATTGACGATCAGCTTGCTATTCCTTCCGACAACTACATAGACGAGAGTTATAAGGCAAGAACGATAGCAAGTTATGTACAGGCATTAAATGGACTTTTGACAGCTCAGAGATCATACAAGGAGGAAGATAATGAGTAATTTTGAAATCCGCATTCCGGCAAGAAAGAAACGTCCAGCAACAGATAAAGATACGCCGGTTGTGAAAGTTTCGCCAGCCGCATACAACGCACTGGTTGAAATCTACAATGAATCAACTTTATCTATGAAAGATATCGCAAGTTTGCTGATTATTGAAGGCAGCAAACATGTGGTTTATGACAAGGAGGAATGACTTATCGCAACGCCCGTATTAATTATTGGAAAATCTGGTTCCGGAAAAAGTACCAGTTTGAGAAACTGCCAGAATTCTGGCTGGAACCTTATCAGAGTATTAAATAAACCGCTTCCGTTCAAGGGAAAGATTGACGGATGGTTTACAGATGATTACCAGCAGGTGATGAAGTGTCTGATAGCATCAAAGGCAGAGTCTATCGTGATTGATGATGCAGGCTATCTTATTACAAATCATTTCATGAAAGGACACGCTTCTGCCGGAAAAGGTAATGCAGTGTTCGCTCTGTACAATGATATTGGAGACTATTTCTGGCAGTTAATCCAGTTTATTGTAACGAAAGTGCCGCAGGACAAGATTGTATATCTCATGATGCACGAAGAAAAGGATGATTCCGGAGAAGTGAAGCCTAAGACAATCGGTAAGCTTTTGGACGAAAAAGTTTGCATCGAGGGCATGTTTACTATCGTTCTTCGTTGTATCGAAGAGAGTGGCAAACACTTATTTGTCACTCAGTCCAGTCAGGGAGCAGTAAGCAAGTCCCCGATTGGAATGTTTGACACGCTGACTATTGATAATGACCTTGCAGAAGTTGACAAGGTTATCAGAGATTATTATGAATTAGGAGGAACAGACAATGCAGAAACCAAATAATTACGATACTACACAGGCAGCAGGAGAATTTGAACCAATTAAGCTTGGCGGTCACAAGATGGTTATTAAGCAGGTATCAGAGAAAAAATCCCAGGGTGGACTTGATATGCTCGTTATCTTGTTTGATTTTGCAGAAGGAGATGAGCAGGCGGGATATTTTATGAAGCAGTTTGAGAATGATATTCGTCCAGACAAGAAATATCCGAATGCCGGTACCAACTATATGGTCATTGACGAGAGTGTAGAGTATGGTGTCCGTAACCTTAAAACATTTATCACATGTGTAGAAAAGTCAAATCCGGGATTTGCTGTTAAGTGGGGTGATAACTTCGGGCAGCAGTTTAAAGGAAAGCTGATCGGCGGAATCTTCCGTCTTGAAAAAGACTGGTACGATAACAAAGAAGTAAAACGTCACAAGCTTGCATGGTTCCGAAGTATTGAGGGAATTAAGGATGCAGATATCCCAGAAGAGCGCACCACAAAAGCCTATGACGATCATCTGAAAGAAGAAGCTATCATGGGAGCAAATCCGTCAGGTACGGACTTTATGAGTATTCCAGATGGAATTGATGAAGAACTTCCATTTAATTAAAAGGATGTGTTTTTAATGGTTATACAAGTGGATACAAGGGAGCATAAATCAGAATGGGAACGGATTCAGAGCCAGTTTGATAGCCTTGGAGTGCAGTATTTTCGCTCTAAATTGTATTGCGGTGATTATCAATCACTGGACAATGCAAAGCTCTGTATTGACCGTAAAAAGGATTTACAAGAGATTTGTGGAAATGTCTGCCAGCAGCATGAAAGATTCAAAGCAGAGCTTGTCAGAGCGCGTGAAGCAGGTATTCAGTTGATTATCTTATGTGAGCATGGACCAGATATTAAATCAGTTGGTGATGTATATTTCTGGGAGAATCCCCGAAAACATAAGATTATCTGGAAGACGGTAAACGGTAAAAAGGTAAAGACTGTGATGTCTGACAAGGCTGTTGATGGCTGTCAACTATACAAATCTCTATGTACGATCAGAGATAAATACGGTGTCCGATTTGAATTCTGCACAAAAGAAGAGACTGGACGGCGAATCGTGGAGTTGCTGACATGACGAAAGAAGAAATCAAGCAGCAGAACAGTATGAGAGACGTTCTAGGCAGATATGGCATGGTTCCAAACAGATCAGGTTTCATATGTTGCCCCTTTCACAATGAAAATTCAGCGTCCTGCAAAATCTACGATGATTCCTTTTATTGTTTCGGCTGTGGTATGACTGGTGACATATTTACATTCGTTCAGAACATGTATAATTGCGATTTTAAGACAGCTTTTACCATACTTGGGGGAACTTACCAGAAACCAGATTTCTCTTCCAGAATGGCAATATATCACCATCAGAAACAGATGGAAATGCGACAGAAGGAAGAACAGAAGAAAAAGGCTGAACTACAGGAATGTTTGTCTGATATAGATTTCTACAGGGCTATCCTTGGCAGGGCGAAACCATTGTCTGACGGATGGTGTGAAGCATGGAACAGGTTACAACTTGTGATATATCACCATGGATTCATAGTAGGACTGGAAGAAGGTGATTAAAAGTGGAAATGATAAACAAGCTCACGAAGGATTCTATTCTGGACGAAGAAGTGTTTGACGAGATATTCAGTCAGGAAGACGAGATATACAAGGCACGTCTTACGCTGACTCTTCTGGACAGGGCCAAGGAGCTTGGCGTAAAGAAAAAATTTGAGGATTTGCTTAAAGCCTACACAAAAGTACAGAAGCAGATGATCGAGAAAGAGAAAAGCAATAGGACGTTGTCTATGCTGGACCAGTGGACTAATTTCTCTGATTGTGAATATGACAGAATGAAGTGTCTTAACTGGATAGCAGACGATGATGGAATTAGAATTTCAAACACAAATCCAGGATCGCCGGATATTATAGCCTGTTATCATCCTATTCTTCCGATTGAACGAATGAAGAATCTGGAGACCGGAGAAGAACAGATAAAGCTAATCTATAAGAGGAATAATAAATGGTCCGAGGTTATTGTGCCAAAAACCATGGTTGCATCATCTACTAAAATCGTTGGTTTGTCTGCACTTGGAATTTCAGTAACATCTGAGAATGCGAAGTTTCTTGTACGATATCTGTCAGACGTTGAGAATGCAAATGACGATTATATTAACATTCAGTATTCATCCAGCAAAATCGGGTGGATCAGGGATTATTTTCTTCCCTACGACAAGGATATTGTATTCGATGGAGATATGAGGTTCCGGCAGTTATACGAAAGTATCAGCGTAGGTGGCGGCAGAACAGAATGGTATGAGCATGTGAAGAAGGTTCGTGCTACTGGAAGGATAGAGCCAAAAATCATGCTGGCTGCAAGCTTCGCCAGTATTCTGATTAAGCTTGTCGGTGCACTTCCGTTCTTTGTAGACCTCTGGGGAGAAACTGAGGGTGGCAAGACCGTGACGCTTATGTTAGGAGCTTCCGTCTGGGCGAATCCAGGTGAATCACGATATATAGGAGACTTCAAGACAACAGATGTGGCTCTGGAAGCAAAGTCTGATATGCTTAACAATCTTCCGCTAATTCTGGATGATACCTCCAAGGTATCCGCTAAGATCAGGGATAACTTCGAGGGTATTGTGTACGACCTGTGTTCCGGCAAAGGAAAGAGTCGTTCTAACAAGGAGCTGGGTGTCAACCGGGAGAACCGCTGGCAGAACTGCATTCTGACCAATGGTGAACGACCGCTTGCCGGATATGTCAGCCAAGGCGGAGCAATTAACCGAATTATTGAGGTCGAGTGTTCCGAAAAGATATTTGATGATCCACAGCTTACCGCAGATACCCTTAAAAAGAACTATGGATATGCAGGAATCGACTTTGTGAACGCAGTCAAGGAAATGTCCATTGATGATATAAAAGCCCTACAAAAGCACTATCAGGGGCTTATACAGGACGATGACAAGATGCAGAAGCAGAGCATATCAATGAGTATCATTCTGGCAGCAGATAAAATTGCAACAGATCAGCTATTCCATGATGGTCAGTACATTGACATTGAGACAGCAAAGAGTCTCCTGACAGAGAAAGAAATGGTGTCTGAAAATGAGCGTGCTTACTGGTTCGTGGTTGACAAGATTGCCATGAATGGAATTAAATTCGATGATGACCCAGATATTAAGACAGAAAGATGGGGAGTTATTGACAATGATCTGGTAGAGAAGACGTCAACCGCAATAATCTATAGCGCAGCGTTTGACGATCTGTGCAAAATTGGAAAATTCTCCAGAAAGGCATTCTTGTCATGGGCTGTTAAGAAGGGGCTTGTGGAAACCGACAGCAGAGGTTATCCGACCAAAGCGAAGAAGCTGGACGGAATTGTCACCAAATGTGTGTTCTTGAAAATTGTAGACGAAATTCCAAAAGGGTTCGTGAATTGCAATGATGATTTTGAGATTACAGACGATATTGTGTTTGATTGATAAACAATTCGTTCAAAAGGTAACCGGGTAACCTAGGTAACCTTTGATTCTGTATATATATATTTGAGTATTTATATGCACATATTGAGTATAAAAATTTCCCTATATGAGAAAGTCAGGGTTACTCGGTTACTCGGTTACCATGCAGTAAAATCAATGGTTTGCGGATTTTTGAACGGTTACGTTTCGGTTACTGACGGTTACTTATATTATATACCTAATACATATAATATATAATAATTTTTAAAAATTAAAAGAGCGTATACAGTGTGCAGAATATTGTATACAAAAAAGGATGTGAGGAATTGAAACTAGAAGCTAAAGATATTCCGATCATGCACAAGTTCATGCCGGAGTTTTGGAAAACCATAAAAGAATTTTACAACGTAGAGAATAACGATGAATATTTTGATGCATTGCATAAAAGATTTGAGGATTTATATGAAATCTATCCAGACAGTTTGGCAAGATATCTGTCTTTGGCCTTTTACAAATGGGCTGCAGATGTGTCAAAGGGAAAATGCAAAGTATGAATGAGGTGATAGAAAAATGAGTAGCAAGTTAAAAGTCAAGAAAAAGACCAGATTTCCTGTTCAGACTCCTAATCAGGCAGCTCAGGCGTTTGGGCGAGCCATGCAGAACTGCCAGAGCCAACTTAAAGACATGGAAAAGAAAGCCTATGAAGATGGTTTTACCGTTGGTGAGGATTGGAGCAACACGATCAACACTGTCACTACCATGATGGCTCTGAGGCGTTTATATGGCTTTTCTACGAAGCGTTTACTCACAGTCGTACAAACTGCCAATGAATACGTTAAAATGGCAAATGATGGCAAAATGAGCGTTCTGAGCATGATGCAGGACATTGAAGAGAACACAGATGTTAGATTTGACGAGATGAATAAAAATCTGGTTAAGAAGATGGGAGTTTAAAATGAAATTTATAGATTTTTTCGCAGGAATCGGAGGATTTCGCAGAGGAATGGAATTGGCAGGACATGAATGCGTTGGTTTTTGCGAATTCGATAAATTTGCTACTGCGAGTTACATCTCAATGCACTTACTGACAGAAGAGCAGCGAAAGACATTGAAAGATATTCCTATCAAGAAAAGACAGAAGGAAATATTAAAGGAGGAATACAGAAATGGAGAATGGTATGCAAATGACATTCGAAGAGTGTATGCCGGAGACATTCCAAAAGCCAACTGCTGGTGCTTCGGATTTCCCTGTCAGGACATATCCGTTGCAGGAAAACAAGTCGGATTTCAAGGAAACCGTTCAAGCTTGTTTTTCAGAGTTATGTACCTTGTCGGACAGCTCAAAGAAGAAGATAAACCCACTTACCTTTTCATTGAGAACGTTAAAAATCTGCTTAGTGTTAATGGAGGATGGGATTTCGCCAGACTGCTCATTGAAATGGAGCAGGGGGGGTATGATGCAGAATGGCAGGTGCTCAACTCCAAAGATTTCGGAGTGCCACAGAACCGGGAAAGATGTTTTATTATCGGACATCTTAGAGGTAGAAGCTCCGCAGAAGTATTTCCTGTCGAAGGAGCAGACGGAAAAAATAGTGTTTCGTTAAAACTTTTTGGTTGTCTTAATGGTAGAAATTCACAGCGAGACAGAGTTTATAGTGACGATGGGTTGGCACCAACAATCAGTACGAAGCCGGGAGGAAACACAGAACCCAAAGTATCTATAAAAATTATCGGTGAAATAAACTCATCTCAGGATGGTAAGATTCTTTCGGCTGATGGTATTGCAAAATGCCATTCGGCAGGACACAACAACAATCCGAAGATTGCAATTCCAGTATTGACACCAGATCGGGCAGAAAAACGTCAGAATGGAAGAAGATTCAAAGAAGATGGTGAGCCAATGTTCACATTAACATCTCAGGATAGACACGGGGTCGCAATTGATCCACTCGGAGTATTGCGTAACGTTCGCACGGAATATGGAAAAGAAATCCGTAAAGATTACGAAAGTGGAAAACTTGATATTTCCAGACATGAATTTCTTGCTAATGAAATCAGAGAAGATGGAATTGCAAATACATTGTCTACAGTCCAGAAAGATAATCAGCTTGCAGTAAAAGTAGTAGAAGCAACTAAGCAAGGATATTCAGAGTGCAGAGTCGGTATTGATGCAGTGAATTTATCAGTCCCAGGAAGTAAAACCAGACGCGGAAGATTTGGAAAAGAAGTTGCCAATACGCCAGATACAAGCTGCAATCAAGGAATATTCGTGCAGGTATCGGAAGAATTAACGGTATATGCAGTCTGGTATGAAAAATATCAGTGCTACATAGCAATCAGAAAATTAACCCCAAAAGAATGCTTTAGACTACAAGGGTGGTCCGATGATTATTTTGAAAAAGCACAGTTCGTAAATTCTGACAGTCAGTTATACAAGCAGGCAGGGAACGGAGTAACGGTGACAGTTATAGAAGTCATAGCAAGAAAAATGAACGTAAATCTAAATTGATAGCGTGTCAGTTGCTTACGTGGGGAAAGTGAGGATGGAAATGAAAAATAACAATTACACTTCATTCTTCAAAACAAAGCCAAGGAAAGTAGAGAGATACATTTGTTGCAGAAAATGTGGTGGGAACATGAAATGGGTTGAATACTATCCACCAGAAATCAAATGCCCGAAGTGTGGATATACAGTATATCCAAAACCTTATGAGCCTAACTGCAATGAGATTGAGAATTACAAGGAGGACGCAAAATGTTAATCAGAAGTCAGGATAAAAGAATGATTGTAAATTTCGACAATATTTGCACAGTATCAGCGTTTCCTGAAAAGGAAAGCGAGGATATCTATGTCGAAGACGGCACAGGCTCACTCATGGTTGGAAGATATTCCACCAAAGCAAAAGCCATGAAAGTACTGGATATGATTCAGGAAGCATATTGTAAATTTATGTCGGTAAAAAACGATGATGCTTGGGACGGAAAAGAATCCGTGTTTTATATACCAGTGGATAGTGAGGTGGAAGTATGAGTCATATCAAAGACAGATTAAAGCAGTACGCGGATAAATATTCGGACTGCTACAAATACGCTGGGGTGTATGTCAAAGTTATTCAAGATATGATTGAGCAGCTTCTGGCTGATCTGGAACAGGATGAGAAAGAAAATGGTTGGATTCCTGTCAGTGAGAGACTACCGGAGGAAGACGGAAGGTATCTGGTGACGTTTAAAAGCGGAATAAAAATTTGTATGGTAGGATATGGCTCTTGCAGGAGAACTGTACTAGGATATCCAATTGGACATGGCTGGTATAGCTTGGAAAAAGCGCAATATTATGCGGAGGACAGTATTATTGCATGGATGCCACTTCCAAAACCATATAAGGAGGACTAAATGGGATATTGTAAAATAGACTGCCCGCACGGCGAAACAGAGTGTTGCATTTGCTGTACTAAACAGGATTCCTGCCAGTGCAGATGTGATGATATGGACAGTTACGAATATGCGGAAGAGTGTGAAGATTACGTTAAGGAGGATGAACCGTGATTACATTCTTATTAGGACTTACACTTGGAATCATAATTGGTGTGACCGGACTTGTATGTGTGGCGATCATGTACGATAAGCACCACCCAGACAAATAAAAAGGAGAATGGTATGCTGACAAGGAATAAGAAGCTGAAAGACTACGGTATTCCGGCAGAGGACATTGAAAAACTGAATACGATGCTGAAAGACTTCCCAGCAGAATACGGATACCTGCTTTCCAGTGCCGCCTTGTCAGCCTGCCCGAAGAACACGGTGATAGCGGATATGGTTATCGAGAATATCCTACACCGGAAAAGTTACAGGAAAATCAGCAGAGAAAGATATATCCCAATGAATCCGAAGGACTTTTACGGATACAGGCGCAAGACCGTCGCTGTACTGTATGAGAGGATGCGGTTGTTGGGAGTGTGGGAGGATGAATAAATGAAGTTAATTGATTTAATAGCAGCAATTGGCGGCGATCCCGAAAGTGAAGATAAAATTCAGATATGCCATCCGGGGAGAAGTTGGGAAGATTACGATACATTCAATGCCGGTTCGAAGCTGCTGAAACCATTTTATGGCTTAGAAATAAGCTGTCTTTCAGCGATAGAGACGGATGTGTTCAGAGTTGACTTGGTTTTTGATGAGAAAGAGGGTTGTGATTAAATGAGCAGACTAATAGATGCAGATGAATTAATCAAATACATCAAAATTTGGGAAATTGGCACAAGTATTAGTTCTGACCAGAAAGAGTTTATTGATTGCGTCAATAAGCAGCCGACAGTTTTTGATGTGGACAAAATTTCAAAAGAACTTGTAAAGCGGAAAAAAATCGTAAATAAGAAAATGAATGAATCTGATGATACATATAGCATGAGTTATTATGATGGATTTTCGAGTGGGCTTGCTATTGCGATTGGAATTGTGGAAGGTGGCGGAGTTGAATGAGAGAAATTCTTTTCAAGGCAAAGCGGAAAGATGATGGAAAATGGGTCGAGGGATATCTTTTTGACAATGGATTTGATGGAAAAGAGAAAAAATATTTCATAGGTGGTTTGATTATTGAGAAATACAATGGAACTGCTTGCGATGAGTGGGATATTACAGGAATTGATTTTTGCGAGATTGACCCCAAAACCCTCTGCCAGTTCACGGGACTTTGCGACAAGAACGGGAATAAGATTTGGGAGAATGACATTGTTAATCGCGATGGAGAACTCGCCCCGATAAAATTCGGAATGTATTGTTCAAGTTTTGATTACGGAAGCTATAATTTTGGATTTTATGTTGATTTTCCAGAAGAGACATTTTACCGAAAAGAACTTGGATATTGGTGTAGAAAGGTTGAAACTGCCGGAAACGTGTTTGACAACCCAAAATTATTACAGGAGGAATAAGATGAATAAATCGGCATTAGTGATGGATACACCGAAAAACTGTTATGATTGCCCGTTCGGAACTGAGTACTGTGGTGATCCTGAATATGAAGGATGCTGTGAACTGGCTGAATGCTTAGACAGTGACATGAGGCTTATAACAGAAGAGCATTATGATTACGAAAGTGAATCAAGACCAGATTGGTGTCCATTGAAGCCGCTGCCGGAGAGAAAAGAGTATATCGTTCCAATCGACAATGTAGAATCACAAAAAGATATTATTGCGGTTGGCTGGAATGCTTGTTTGAGAAAAATTACAGGAGAGGTGAAATAATCATGTGGTTTTTGTGTCAAGAGCCGTGTAAAACATTAGATCAGGCACGGAAAAGAGCAATGGAAATTGGACGAGAGAATTTTGATTCAATCCATAAAGAGCGTTACGGATTATTTTTTAAAAGAACTATATATGTGATTCTCTGGTGGAGATGGATTGAGAAAGAAGAGGTGAAGTAGATGGAGAGATTAACACTTGAAGAAGCTATTGTTCATGCAAAAGAAGTAGCGGAAAAGAATTATAGAGGTGCAGATTTTGAGCCAATTGATTATATAGATGATGATATAAAAGCTAATTGCGTAAAATGTGCAGAAGAACATGAGCAACTTGCGGAGTGGCTTGAAGAATTAAAATCTTACAAAAACTTAGAAGAACAGGGCTTGCTTGTGAGATTGCCGTGTAAAGAAGCATATTCACAATCAGGAGATTTCGTTTATCTTATTTATGATTATGAAATTATTGAATGCGTGCATTGTGGATTGGGAATTGACCCGTTAAGCGGAAAAGCCTACATTACGCTTGCAACAGATGAAAAGTTATTCCCTTACAGAAGTCCAGACCCAGAACAAGATTTAGACCCTACTGATTGGTGTACTAATGCGACAGATGCCGAGGTAAGTGAACTTGGCAAAACAGTATTTCTTACCCGTGATGAAGCTGAGAAGAAGTTGGAGGAACTCAAAAATGAAATTTAAAGAATTTGAAAATTGGTGTAATGAAAGAGCCTGTGATGGATGTTGGGGAATGCTGACAGCTATGGCGTGTATTGATTTAATAGGTGAAGTTAAAAAAGTTCCGTTTTGGAAAAGAGAGAAATTTTGGAAAGAAAATTATGAGCAGTTTATACTAGATGAGGTTGTTAATCCCATAGAGAAGAAGTTGGAGGAGATGAAGAAATGAATAACAAACCTACACCAGACATAACACCAAATCTTGCTATATCAGCATACCACGTACTACAACAATATTGCGCTGGACAGCCAGCGGATTGCAGAGACTGCGGATTCTACGAACACTGTCCAGAATGTTTTCAAGGCATACCATGCGACTGGAACTTGAATGAAGAAGGTGAGATAAGTGAAGTTAAGAAAGGCAACACTAACTGATTACGGAGTGCCGTCGGATGACATACCGACATTACAAAGTCACTTGCGCAATCTTAGCGAAAGCGATAAATACAATCTGTTACAGGTATCTATCAAATATGCACCCGGCATCGAATCACAAATCTATGACAGTATCGTCAACAGCATCGGATATCGGACAATGGAGAAGATCAGGACGGTTCCTGCAACAGAGAACGACTTCTACGGCTACAAACGCAAGGTCATGGCGGAATATTATCATCTGGCCAAATTGATTGGCAGGCTTTAAAAAAAACTTAAAAATTTATAAAAGTGGTAGAGAGCTACGTACGCCCTAGTATGGTATTATAGTATATATAACTATAACTATGCTAGGGCGTTTTAATTCAGAAAGGATATGATTGGATGTTAGTGAGATGGCAAATGAGAAAAATTTAATACCGAATTCCGAACGAACTCCGAGCGAACTCCGAGAAATAACAAAAAAAGGCGGTATTAAGTCGGGAGAAGTACGCCGTCAAAAAAAGACTCTTTCTGAATTAGCCAAAATGATAGCTGAAAATCCTGCCCCGACTTCTGCAAAGAAAAAACTCACGAAGATGGGTATATCTGATGAGGACGCAAACAACAATGCTTGTATTGTGGCTGCCGTGTATGATAAGGCTGTTAAAGGCAATATGCAGGCTGTTGATAAGTGGGAGCAGCTGACGGCAGTATCAAATGACGATGATAAAAAATATGAGCTTCCTGCCAGAGTACTCGGAAAGGCATTTGTTGATATAAACAGACGTATCAAACCGAATATCGAATATGTATTCGAGGGTGGTCGAGGTGGTTTGAAATCTTCATACGTAGCTTTTAAGATTACTGAACTTATCAAAAATAATCCTCAGATGCACGCTTGCATTACTCGTCAGGTTGGTGCGACGCTGAAAGATTCTGTATATGCTCAGATGAAATGGGCTATCAATGAACTGGGACTGATGGAAGAATTTGAATGCAAGGTGTCGCCACTTGAGATCAAATACATTAAAACCGGGCAGACAATATACTTCCGTGGCTTGGACGATGAAACTAAACTAAAATCTATCAAGCCGGAGTTTGGATACATCGGAATCCTCTGGAAAGAGGAAAAAGATCAAATGAAGGGAGATGCCCAGGAACGTTCTGTTAATCAGTCAGTACTTCGTGGTGGTGATGAGTCTTATGATTTTTCATCATATAATCCACCAAAATCAAAATCGAACTGGGTAAACAGGATTAAGCTCATACCCAACCCGAAAAGAGTTATTCATCATTCAAGCTACCTGGAAGCTCCGGCGGAGTGGCTAGGTCAGAAATTCCTTAATGATGCAGAGCACTTAAAGGAAGTCAATCCAGAAGCCTACGAGCATGAATACCTGGGTGTTCCGAATGGTGACGGTGGAAACGTATTTGAATATCTGGAGATTAGAGATATTACAGATGAAGAAATTAGTCACATGGACCGTATTTTCCCTGGCGTAGATTATGGATGGTACCCGGATGCCTTTTGCTATCTCCGAACTTATTACGATTCCGCTAGAGAAAAAATATATCTATTGGATGAGCTGTATGTGAATAAATGGAGTAATGCAAAAACAGCTGATTGGATAAAGAAAAAAGGCTATGACGATTATACAATGATATGTGATTCTGCGGAGCCTAAGTCCGTGAACGACTTCCGGGACGCCGGACTCCCTGCCAGAGGAGCAATCAAGGGGCCGGGAAGTATCGAGTATGGTTTTAAATTCTTACAGACAAAGACACTTGTCATTGACCCGAAGCGCACGCCGAATGCATATAAGGAAATTACGGAGTATGAGTATGACAGGGACAAAGAGGGAAATGTAATAAGCGGTTATCCTGACGGAAACGACCACGCAATCTCGGCACTTAGGTATGCTTATGAGCCGTTGTTTAACAGAAGGGGGTACAGTGCATAATGTGTAAATTTTGTGATAATTTAGCTCCTTGCAAAGAATACTATGATAATCCAGAATACAAGAAGAACAAATATATATACGGCTGTATGTTGTACATGTACATGAAAGACCGAAAAGGAAGCATTACTTCCAGACCGTTTGACCTTAATTATTGTCCGATGTGTGGAAAGAAGATAGCGACAGGTGACTAAATGGGACTTATAACAACACTAAAAAGGTGGTTTAACATGATATTCAAAAAACAAGCCGAAGAGGACTTCAATATCCAGGCAGCAGAATTTCCAGAGATGGAATCGTTAATTAACCGGTGCGCGAACATATACAGGGGTATACCGGAATGGTTAGATGATAAGAATAATATAAAGACGATTAATTTCGCTAAATCTGTCTGCTCGGAGACAGCACGGCTCGCAACACTGGCGATCGGAATTCAGATAGATGGTTCCGCAAGGGCTACATGGCTACAGGAGCAGATAGATAAAGTGTATTTCCAAATCCGGCACTGGGTGGAATATGGCTGCGCTTACGGAACAGTGTTTATTAAGCCGAATGGTGAAAGCCTTGACATATTTACTCCGACAGATGTGATGATTGTGGATTATGACAATCAGGAAATCAAAGGGATTATATTTAAGGATTCTTATACTGTTGGTCGGAAATATTATACAAGGCTTGAGTATCATAGATTTGTTGAGACCACCGTGGACGGCGTAACAACCTATCCGTATTATGTTTCAAACAGGGCTTACGTATCAAAATCCCCTCAGAGCATCGGCGATAAGATTGATCTTAAACAGACCAAGTGGGCCGACCTCATGGCAGATACACCGCCGATTCTCAAAGCAAACGGGGAGAAGCTGGACGGGCCTCTATACGGAGTGCTGCGGACACCACAGGCGAACAACGTGGATATTAGTGCCCCATTGGGCTTGCCAATATTTGCCGAAGCCATCGAAGAGTTAAAAGACCTTGACATTGCATATAGTCGAAACACCGGAGAAATTTTCGATTCTCAAAAAATTGTTCTGGCAGATGATAGACTGCTGATGCCAAGCGGCACACCTGTATCAGCCATGTCACCACAGGGCATGGAGAATAGACGGAATGAGATGAACTTACCGCACTTTGTTAAGAATGTATTCGGGCAGGACGAGAAAGAGTTTTACCAAGAAATCAATCCGCAACTCAACACAGATACCCGTATAGCCGGAATAAATGCCCTTTTAAGCCAGTTAGGATATAAGATTGGATTCTCTAACGGATATTTTGTTTTTAATGAAAAAAACGGTATGATGACGGCTACTCAGGTAGAAGCAGACGACCGACGGACAATCCAGTTGATTAAGGATGTTCGAGATAAACTAGAATGTTGCTTGAATGACACTATATACGCCTTAAATACATTTGCAGATTTGTATGGCATCGCACCAGATTCTAACTGGATTTACGACGAAAAGAAAAAGAAATATGTCCAGTATATAGTTAATTATGATTTTAGCGATTTTACATACAACAGAGAAGAAGACAGGATAGCGTGGTACAGTTATGTAAATTCCGAACATGTAACATTTTGGCGTTATTTGATGAAATTTTATGGATATACCGAAGAGGAAGCAAAAAAAATTTCGCAAGAAGCCAAAGAGGAAAACAAAACGAGAGGTTTTTTTGAAGAAGAGTAATGAAGCAAAAGCAATGGTCAAAGAAGCTCAGCCAGACGAACCAACATTATTTGGAGAGGAGTAAGAAGATGGCGGATAAACCAGTAACGCGAGAAGAAAAGTATCTTGCGCACTTGACAGGTGATTACACGGGCGAAATTCCAAAGCCAATCACGCGAAAAGAGAAGTATTTATACGAGTTATGCTTAAAAGGAATAGGCGGTGAAATCTCGCCGGAAGAAATCAAAAACGCAGTAAATGAGTACCTTGAAAAGAATCCGGTCAAACCCGGAGCCACCACAGAACAGGCACAGCAGATCGAGCAGAACAAGACGGACGTTGCGTCGTTGAAAACGGAAACTGGTTCGCTAAAGGAAGATTTAGTAAGAATCACTGCAAATATGGCAGAAACTGGAATAGAAGCGAGCAACAATAGGTTTGATAAAGATTCGATTTCAGTAGGATATATAAAAAAAGATGGAACTATTGACCCAAGCAATACTAACTATATAACTACTGGTGCTATCCATGTCCAAAAAGATGATATTGTAAAGTGCTGGGACTATCGGGATTCGGCTCATGTAGCAGAAAAAAGTATGCGTTTTATTTGCTCGTTTGATTCAAATGGAAACGCAATACCGACTGCATATTCATCTGCCGAAACTACTGAATTTACAGTTGAAAATGGTGTTGAGTATATAAAAGTATCAATAAATAAAGCAAATATAGATACTATTATGATTATTCTAAACGGTGATTCAGCCCCTGCTGAATATGAACCTTATCGTGAAGCTGTTAAAGGTAATTATGTTGCGAGTCGGTTGTTTTTGGAAACATCGGAGGTCATAGATTTTTTTCATGAAATTGCGAACGATACTCCGTATGTAGTCGGAAAGAACTTGCTTGATACATCAGAACTCGAAGTCGGGCTAATAAAAGCCAATGCAAATAGCGTATGGGATGACCAGATCTCCTACTACACCACTAACATGATTCCAATTTCAGCAGGTGAGGCGATTTCATTCCCGTTTGCAAGACGCATAACGGTTTTCGACACAGATAAAACTACCGTTATAGCAACTGCCGATAACATCAAAAGTTATACAGCCCAGCAAGATTGCTTAGTGAGGATTTCATTCAGACGAAATATGGTCGGTGGTTTCATGTGCAATTACGGAGAATCTTTGTTACCATATGAACCTAGAATCCAGTATACAAGGCGAGAAACCGTTACGATTTCAGATACTGGTGATATTAACGACTTTTATAATACCATGTTTGCGGCTTTCCTTCATGGGAATTTGGATGTTATTATAAAATCAGGAGAATACACAATAACAAACGAATTTGTAGATGCATTAAGAAGCTACGAAATCAGGGGAATTCCTGTCGGCGGAGGAAACCATTACTACTTCCAACACGGGGCAAAAATCGTATGCAATTATACTGGAACAAATACAACTGATGTGTATAATTTCTTTTCCCCAATCGACACATGGAATGTTGCCAACGATTTTGAGATATACGGCATAGATGTACTAGCAAAAAACTGCGTGTATGCGATGCACGATGAATGCAACGGAATGGATAACGCAGTAAAACATCACTACGAAAACTGCAAATTTGTGTTAGATAACACTGCGCTTGGGACAAGCGGAACTTATATCAACAAGGCGTTGGGCGGTGGATTAGGAAAGCACGAAACGGTCATTATTGATAGTTGTGTATTTGAAAGCACGAATTTGAATCTGTCTGCCCCTACGATTGCAAGGGATGCATCATATCACAAGGCGAATAATTCTGATTTCACTGATGCAAATATCATCATGAAGAACAGTTGGTTTAAGAATTCATTTCAGATTGATGCTTTAGTCGGTGATGTTCCGTCTATGCTTATATATACAGGAAATAGCGCAAAAGTAAACCCAACGCAAGCAAGCGGATGGGAGTTTAAGATGTTTGGAAACGAGATTCGTGAATAAACTAGAATGCTTTAGTTAACTAACAAAAAACCAAAACATGTACCACGGCTTTTATCGAAAGAGGTGATATACTATACTTAGTCCAGAATATTTACGGCAAATTACAGAGGGCAGTGAACAAATTGCAGAAGAACTGCATCAGTATATCATCTCTGAGATCGTGTCAAGGATGATGGCAAGAATCGGCAGAGGTGAGGACTATATTCTAACCAATGCTGATGCGTGGAGAATCAGAACGCTACAGGAATCAGGTGAACTGTTAGAAAACATTCTGGCGGAACTGTCCAAATACACTAAACGTGAACAGCAGGAACTTCTTGAAGCGTTTGAAGATGCCGGAATCACTGCAATGAACTATGATGACAAGGTATATAAGGCGGCGGGGCTAAGCCCTGTGCCGCTCGAACAGTCGCCGGCTATGATAAGACTCATGGAGCGAAATATGCTTGCAACCATGGGCGAGTGGAAAAACTTCACAAGAACAACCGCAAGTGCCGCTCAAAGGCTCTATATTGAGCAATGCGACCTTGCATATAATCATGTAATGACAGGGGCGGTTGGGTATACGCAAGCTATCAAAGAGGCAGTTAATAATGTTGTGAGTGATGGCGTAACTGTCACATATCCATCTGGCAGAAAAGACACCATTGAAACCGCAGTTGCACGTTCTGTCAGAACTGGCGTGGCACAGGCTACCGGAGATATATCCCTAAAACGCATGGAAGAAATGGACTGGGATTTAATTCTGGTCAGTGCTCACATGGGAGCCAGAACGGGTGACGGCGGTGAGAATCCCGGAAACCACTCATGGTGGCAAGGAAAGATATACTCTCGTTCTGGCAAGAGTAAGAAATTTCCGCCATTCTCATTGACCGGATACGGGACAGCAAGCGGACTGTCAGGGGTCAACTGTCGGCATAGCTTCGGAGCCAGTGACGGAGAATTTAACCCTTATGCAGAACTATCGGCACAGGATAAAGCCAGCAAAGGCAAACAGTACGAAAAAGAACAACGGCAACGTACTTATGAGCGGAGAATCCGAAAGACAAAGAGAGAAGTTCTCGGAATGCAAGCGGCGGTTAATAACTGCAAGGACGAACAGGCAAGATTCGCACTCCAACAAGACCTTGACCGGAAGTCTTATCTCTTACAGAAACAAAATGCTGCATACAAAGATTACTGCAAGCAGAACGACCTGAGAGAACTGCAAGACCGGCTCATGATTGCTAAGTGGAACCGCCAAAACGCCGCTAAAGCCAGAGGAGCGGCAAAGAGGTATAAAACAGCAAAGGGGATTGACTGATGGACAGATGGGAATATTATAATCCGAATCCTGCCGGTAATCGAGTCGGAGATTGCGTTGTCCGGGCAATATGCAAAGCAACCGGTTTTGACTGGGAAACCGTATTCTCTGGATTAATGGTACAGGCGTGCGCTCTGTCAGATATGCCGAGTGCAAATTATGTCTGGGGAGCGTACCTCTATAAACGTGGGTACAGACGCAAGCTGATCGAACAGTCAGAACGATATATCTATACAGTCAACGACTTTTGCACAGACCATCCGACCGGCACGTATATACTCTGCATAGATGGTCACGTGGTGACAGTACAAGACGGCAAATATTACGATACATGGGATTCCGGTAATGAAATCCCGGTATATTACTGGGAAAAGGAGAGTAAATGAGCATATCAGAATTTGTACAGATTTTCTTGTCTATCTGCGGAGGGGTGTCTATTGTCGGAGGGGCGGCGGCTGTAATTTTCAAGTGGATTACTCCGGCATTCCGACTTAATAAGCGAGTGGAAACACTGGAAGAACATGACAAGCGAGATTACGAGAGTCTTCAGAGGATTGCAGAGCGTGATTCATTGATTCTGGAAGTGCTGTCGACCATGCTGGACAGTCAGATCAGTGGGAATAATGTCGAGGAGTTAAAAAAAACAAAACAGAAGCTCACGGAGTATCTTGCACAGAATCAGCGTTAATTGCATTAATAAGGGGTATGCTCATGAAATTATATGTATTCACTAAGAAAGATATAGACAGGTTCTTGACAGAGTGTAATTTTACACCGGACGAAGAAAGACTGTTTCGGCTGAGATGCAAGGAATATACGCTTGAATACTGTGCTGAACAGATGAATGTGAGCATATCTACGGCGAAACGGTTGAGCCGGAGGGTGAACAATAAAATAATCAAAGTATGTTGATACTTTTCAGACGCTAATTAGAGCCAGAAACGAACTGTTTCCGGTTCTTTTTTTATGCAAAAATATAATCAGAAAGGCGGTGCATAAGATGGCATTATATAACAATCCTTATCAATATAGCTTTGGTGTTCCGGGGCAAATGAATCAGTTCCAGCAACAGCCTGTCCAGATGCCGGCTCAACCAGTACAACAGCCCCAGCAGAATAACAATGGCATCCTGTGGGTATCTGGCGAAGTAGGTGCAAAATCCTATCTGGTAGCACCCGGGACAAGTGTTTTACTAATGGATTCAGAATCAGAGAAATTTTATATAAAATCTACGGACGTTTCCGGTATGCCACAGCCATTACGGACGTTTGAGTATCATGAAGTAGGCACTCAGATGCCACCTAAACAGCCTGTTCAGAACATGGACAGTAAATACGTCACCAGACAGGAATATGACGATTTAAAGGGCAAATACGAAGCTATCATAAACCGATTAAATTCTTTTTCTGAACCTGTTAGGGCTAATACCGCACAGGAATCAGCAGTCAAGGGAGGAAATGCAGATGAGTAATCCATTATTTAACGCTCTTGGCGGTGGGATGCCGCAGGGAAACGGACCAATGCAGATGGTACAACAGTTTATGCAGTTTAAGCAGAATTTTAAGGGAGACCCGAAAGCAGAAGTTGAGAAGATGCTACAATCTGGAAAGATTTCTCAGCAACAGCTTAATCAGGTCCAGCAGATGGCAGGGCAGTTTCAAAATCTGCTGAAGAATATGAAATAGTACACTACAATCTGGCCAGATTGATGTAAATACACAAAAAGGAGATTATATTATGGATGGAAATTATAGCTTAGCAGATATTGCCGCTGCTACTGGAAACGGTAGAAACAATGACGGCATGTTTGGCGGAGATGGTAGCTGGTGGATTATTGTCTTATTCATTTTTGCTTTCTTCGGATGGGGAAACAACGGTTGGGGCAATAACGGCAACGGCGGCGGATATGCAGCCACAGCAGCTACTCAGGCAGACATTCAGAGAGGATTCGATAATTCCGCAGTAATCAGCAAACTTGACGGAATCAATAGCGGCCTGTGCGACGGATTCTATGCCATGAATAACGGTATGCTTACCGGCTTTAACGGAATTAACACCAACATCATGCAGACCGGCTTTGGTATCCAGCAGGCTATTAATGCCGATACTGTAGCCAATATGCAGAACACCAATGCTTTACAGGCACAGCTTGCGAACTGCTGTTGTGAAACCAGAGAAGCTATCCAGGGTGTAAACTACAATATGGCACAGAACACCTGTGCATTGCAGAACACCATGAACAGCAACACAAGAGATATCATTGACAGCCAGAACGCTGGGACAAGAGCCATTCTTGATTATCTTTGCAATGAAAAGATTTCTAACTTGCAGGCTGAAAACAATGACCTCAGACGTGCCGCTTCTCAGGATCGCCAGAGTGCACTGCTTACAACTGCAATGGCTTCACAGACACAGCAGCTCATTAATGCGATTAATCCAGCACCGATTCCGGCATATCAGGTTCCTAATCCGAACACATATTACGGATGCGGGTGCAACACTGGATGTAATTGCTGATAACTTCATATCGAGAGTATCTTTCGATTGATTCGGATGTCGGCTTATGCCGTATTACACAGAGGGGCAGGCTGAGACCTGTCCTTTTGTGATATGAAAGGAGTATTTTTATGGCAGAATTTACAAATGTAGCTGCTCAGACTGTAGCAGCAAATGGAAACGTAGTATTTTCAAACACAGCAGTTAAGGGTTCTAACTGTATTCAGCACAGAGAGGGGAGCGGAATCATCACTCTGAGAGGACTGACTAACCAGTGTAAAGCAAGATTCTTTGTGGATTTTTCTGGTAATATCGCAATTCCAACAGGTGGTACTGTTGGAGCCATTTCTTTGGCTATTGCAATTTCTGGTGAACCGGTTCTTTCTTCACAGATGATTTCCACACCAGCAGCAGTAGACCAGTACAACAATGTGTCCTCTGGCATCTATATTGATGTACCTCGCGGATGTTGCGTTAATATCGCAGTAGAAAACACAAGCGATCAGGCTGTTTCCGTTGCAAACGCGAATATTGTCGTAACCAGAGAAGCATAGGAGGTGTGATTATGAGAGACATTAAAGACTTATGTGCGAGAATCGAAGATGAACTTTCCAAAATCGCTGATAATGGACTGACTACCGGAAATCTGGAAATGACATACAAACTGATTGATATGTATAAAGATATCAAGAATACGCAGTACTGGGATAAGAAAGTAGAGTACTACAACACTATCCTTGATGAGATGCGTGGCGGATACAATGACGATTACAGTGAACGCGGAAGAAAGCGCGACAGCATGGGGAGATACAGTTCAAATGACGGCAGAATGATGCCAGATTACGACAGAGGCAGTTCCTATGCCAGACGTGGTGAACATTATGTCAGAGGGCATTACAGCCGTTCTGACGGGCGGGATGCTTATGACGACTATATGACACAGAAACAGAGCTATCGTTCCGGTAAGTCTGAGGACTGTAAAAGAAAGATGCTTGCCGCTCTGGAAGAGCATCTGGACGAACTCACTACAGAAATGAGCGACATGTCCAAGGATGCAGAGTGCCGAGAGGAACGTGATCTTGTCAAAAGATACGTGGAAAAACTCCGTGATATGCTCTAATTGGCTAAAACATGTACCACAACTTTTTCGAGGTTCTGTGGTACAATGTATTCATGAGGAAGATTCGTAAGTGGTTGTAGCCACTTGACATAGATATTTTCATTGATTCCTCCTTTCTCAGGTGCGTGTCCTTAGTAGAAACAAAGATTACAGATTACTTTGGAGGTTGAAAAGCGGATGCAATTTCCGACACGTACCATTGCCGTTAGTGCATGGCGGCATACCCTCCTCGTGAGCATATAACTGAACAGTGAAACTCAACCCGTGCAGAGGTGTGCGACCGTATAGGCGGTGTTGACGTAGCCCGAAACGTCTCGTGTTTAGGCATAGCACGTAAAATACCTTGCTAACCCGGGAATCCGGGTTATGGGAAAGCGGCAACGATTGGCGGTGTTGCGGCGGTCTGTAAAACCGTTCCCTCGTGGTAAACATTATAGGTTCAATTCCTATCTTTCCCATTGTTTGGAGACTGAAAGTTTGGTGACAGGAAAAGCACAGGGCAGTGCGTAGGAATGTATAACCGAGTTCCGAATACGTGCTGTTTATCGGTGATATAGCGGCTTCCTCTAGTAGTCAATAAGTGAACGTGCTGAAATGGTTCTTCCAAACATGTACATCGCAGGATAGAGAAACGGAATCTCGCAAGGTTCATACCCTTGAGACTGGTGGTTCGAATCCACCTCCTGCAATTTATCTGCTCAAAGTCACGCTGTCTGTTTTGCAGGCAGTCTATGGTTTGGGTGGATTGCCCTCCCATGGGGAAAAGGTTATTGCTTATCCTGATGGCTGCTGTGCGGTCCGAAAAGCATAACAATGTGGCTTCGCCAAGTGGTAAGGCACCGGGCTTTGATCCCGGGAGAGGAACACTCATTCATTGGTTCGAATCCAATAGCCACAGTTACCCCGCCCGTGGTCCATCGGGCTTAATCCAATACCTGCGGCGGCAGGTCAATAAACACGACCAGGAGGATATATATGCAGAAACTTATTGACACACTTAAATCATTTGGAATCGAAATCCCGGAGGACAAACAGGCAGATGTTAAGAAAGCACTCTCTGAGCATTATAAAAATGCTAAAGAAGTAGCAAAAACCCTGTTGAAAGTTGAGGGAGAACGTGATGACTGGAAAAAACGTGCTGAGACAGCAGAGGAAACCTTGAAAGGGTTTGACGGTATTGACCCGGCAAATATCCAGAAAGAGCTTGCTGGATGGAAGAAAAAAGCAGAGGATGCAGAGAGAGAATTCAATGAGAAAATCTACGACCGTGATTTCTCAGATGCTCTCAAAACGGCACTCGATGATGTTAAGTTTTCCAGCGAAGCAGCAAAAAAATCAGTCATGGCAGACATCAAAGAAGCAGGTCTCAAGCTGAAAGACGGTAAAATCCTTGGACTGAACGACCTGATTGAGCAGATGAAGCAGTCTGACGCATCTGCTTTTGTGGATGAATCTCAGCAGCAGGCTCAGCAGAATCAGGCAAGATTTACCACTCACGTTGGACAGCAGCAGACACCGGGAAGTATGACCAAAAAAGATATTGAAGCAATCAAAGACCCGTCCGAGAGACAGGCTGCAATTGCTCAGAATATTCAGTTATTCCAGTGATTTTTACACCGACTATACGCCAGAGTATAGCCGCTAACCCAATACCTTAATAACTATGGGTAGAAAGGATTTTTTATATGGCAGCAAAAGCTAATCTTATTATGACAAATGATATTCAGGTCACAGCGCGTGAGATTGACTTTGTCACCAGATTCGAGAGAAACTGGCAGCACTTACGTGACATTCTGGGTATTATGAGACCTATCAAAAAACAGCCGGGTGCTGTACTCAAGTCCAAATACGCAGAGGGTACTTTACAGAGCGGACTTGTCGGTGAGGGTGAGGAAATCCCTTACAGCAAGTTTACTGTAAAAGAAAAGACCTATGCGGAAATGACTATCGAAAAGTACGCAAAGGCTGTATCTATCGAAGCAATCAAGGATCACGGTTATGAGAACGCTGTTCAGATGACTGACGATGAATTCCTTTTTCAGCTTCAGACTGATGTTACCGGCAGATTCTATGACTATCTGAAAACCGGCACACTTACTTCCACAGAAACTACGTTCCAGATGGCTCTGGCAATGGCCAAGGGCCGTGTTGAGAACAAATTCAAGCAGATGCATAGAAATGTGACTGGCGTTGTTGGATTTGTGAACATTCTGGACGTATATGAATATCTCGGAGCAGCTGAGATCACTATTCAGAACCAGTTCGGATTCCAGTACATGAAAGATTTTATGGGATTCAATACAATCTTCTTACTGTCTGACAGCGAAATCCCGAGAGGACAGGTTATCGCTACCCCTGTTGAGAACATCGTTCTGTATTATGTTGATCCGAATGAATCTGACTTTGCAAGAGCAGGACTTGTATACACCGTATCTGGAGAGACAAATCTGATCGGATTCCACACTCAGGGTAACTACCACACCGCAGTGTCCGAAGCGTTCGCAGTTATGGGACTTACTCTTTTTGCAGAGTACATTGACGCAATTGCAGTAATTACCATTGACGAAACACCAACGCTTGGTACTCTGACAGTAACATCTGCGGCAGGAACAGCAACTGGTGATACAAAAATCACTGTAAATCCAGCTAAAGAAAATGCCAACAACGTATATAAACACAAAGTTGCGGCAGAAGCAGTAACTGTCGGATATGGACAGAATCTCAGAAACTGGAGTACTTGGGATGGAAAATCCGATATTAAGGCGGCAACCGGACAGAAGATCACAGTGGTTGAGTGTGACGGAACATATAAAGCACTGAATGCCGGAAGTGCAAGCGTAACAGCAAAATCATAAATGTAGGAGGTAACTGGCATGGCTTATGCAGATTATAAATTCTATACAGAATCATTCGGCAATGTCGTGCCAGAAGCCGACTTTCCACGACTGGCAGAAAGAGCTAGTGATTTTGTGGACACAATGACGTTTGACAGGTTGGTGGATGGACTGCCGACAAATGAACGTTTGCAGAAGCGTATCAAAAAGGCAGTCTGTTCATTGGCTGAATTAATGTATCAGATTGAGCTTGCTGAAAAGAATGCTATTAATCAGGCATCGGCAAATGTAACCGACACACATACCGGTGGCAAGTCAACAGGCATTGTAACATCTGTATCTTCTGGCAGTGAATCTATTTCTTACGCTACACCTCAGCAGATTGGAGCGAGCGCAAAGGAATGGAGTGCAGTATATGCCGCCGCCGGAGATGTAAAGAAAACGAATGACTTGCTCTTAAAGACAGCTTTACCGCTTCTGATGGGAGTAAGAGCGGACGATGGAATACCAATTTTATATGCGGGGGTGTGAGTATGATTTGCAATAAAAAGGCTTATTCAGATATGAGAAAAGACTGTGAAAACTGTCCAGACAAACAACAGTGTTGGAACGGTAAAAATGTTGGAGTAGCCTATTTGGATGCAGGCATTATAGAAGAAGCATCACAGCCACTTATGAGAGAAACAAAGACTATAAATGTCGGTGGCGTACTCACAACGGTATATAAAGATGATATCGAAAGAGAAATATATAAGACTTTACGAGAGCCTTTTTCTCTGAATTTTGGAGCATAAAGGAGTGATTATATGGACATTTCAACATTAGGCTCATGTATCGCAATCGTTATGATTTGCTACATCGTAGGAATGGGCTGCAAAGCATCAAAGAGAATCTCCGATGAATGGATTCCAGTAATCATGGCGGTTATTGGTGGGATTCTCGGAGCGGTCGGAATGGGAGTTATCCCAGATTTTCCGGCATCGGACTATATCACAGCAGTTGCGGTCGGTATGTTTAACGGACTGTCGGCAACCGGAGTGAATCAGGTTATTAAGCAGACAGTGCAGAAAGAATAATTAAGGAGAGGGTATCATGTACGACAAAACATTGACGATTTTCAATTATTATGAGAGTCCAACAACTGGAGATGCGTACTGGTATCCTCATGTGCTATCTGGCGTTGACCTCATTACAGATAAGGGAGCAATCCTTAAAAAGTACGGGCCAGACGCAACTGACAACGCACAGTTACACATCCGATATACCGTCCAGAACGGTGATATAACCATTACTGATAAAGACGGCAAGATTCTTCCATGGGTGCCAGTTAAAGAGTGGAAAAGACAGATTAACAACGCTCTGGAGGACACTATCACATTCTCAGATGAGTCATTCTTCTGGGAGGGTGAGTGGACTGGTGGAACGGTATCTGATGGTGATTATCGAAATGGATTCTACCAGTACATGAACGAGAACAAGGATAACGTGTTTAAGATTACCAGTGTAGGCGGTCCGTATACACTGATTCCACATTTTGAGATTCTGGGTAAGTGATATGAGTAAAATTCATCATTTTAAAGGATTCTCCATGGTTGACGGAGATATGAAAATCAAGCTGAATATGGACAGGTTCTCCAGACAGTATCAAGAAGCTCAATATCTCCTTGACGGAATGGTCATGGACAGTATGGTTCCGTTTATGCCGATGATTTCAGGAGATTTTATCGATAAGACAAGGGCAAGAAGTTCCTCTATGCAAGGCACAGGCTTTGTTTGCGCAGCGGCAGAACCCTATGGCAGATTCCTCTATATGGGAAAAACGATGGTGGACGAGCTGACTGGAAGCCCTTACGCTCGGCAGTATGCGAAGAAAGTCCTTGTCAGTCAGTTTTCTGGTCAGACAGCCGCAAAAGAGAATCTTAAATACACCAAACAAGCTCACCCACAGGCACAGGCAAAGTGGTTCGATGCTGCTAAACGACAATACGGCGATACTTGGATTCGCAAAGTAAAAGCACAGGCAGGAGGTGGACGGCATGGCAGATAAGCCTATTGGAAAAGATGCAACCGGATACGAAATCCTGACAGATGCTATGAAAGCACTTCTGAACCAGTATCCGGGGCTATATGAAAATGAAACAATCAAATTCGAGGAACTTGGCAAGGAATCAGGAATTGCGTTCTCGGCAGATAATGGAGCTTTGATCTATTCAGAAAAAGAAGATGTCTGCGGAACGATGCATCAGGTATGCCAGTACCCCTTTTATGTGGTGTACCGCACAGCATCCGACAAGGAACGACAGAAGCTATCTGTTCAGAAGTTCCTTGACAATCTCGGTAAATGGATATGTCGAGAACCAGTTATTATAAATGGCTCTGAGACACGCTTAAATGCGTTTCCCGAGCTTTCACAGGGGCGAGTGATAAAACGTATCACACGTGATAATTCCTATGGTTTAGAACCACAGGAGAACGGCGTACAGGACTGGCTATTACCATTGTCAGTGCGCTACGAAAACACTTATGAAGTAATATAAAAGTAATATAACAAGTAACAACCGGCTATCAATTAGAGATAGTCGCTAACCTACACAGCCTTTTAAAAGTTATAGGCAGAAAGGACATTTCTATGGCAGTTACAGGCAAGATTGACCGTAAATATATGGCTCATTATATTGATGCAGGTTCCCTCTGTGGAGGACTGACGCCGAAGTATGAGCGGCTTGGAAAAGATCTGGAAGAGTACAATGTAGAACTCAATCCGGATACCGAAACATCTAAAAACATTCTTGGAGAATCCACATTCAAACATAATGGCTACGAAGTTTCTTCTGACGCTGATCCGTTTTATGCAGACACTACTTCTGATCTGTTCACGGCATTGCAGAAGATCGTAGACAACAGATATAAAGACGATAACCTCAAGACAAAAGCAGTTGAGGTCCATCTCTGGACAGAAGCCACGGAAGGCAAATATGAAGCATACCAGCAGGATTGTTATGTTGTGCCGACCTCCTATGGCGGGG
>ULNI01022386.1_pt1 | contig 43723 bp, 55 predicted proteins | sample 1951881 | NCBI WGS metagenome assembly ULNI01 (sample SAMEA4835573, study PRJEB28245) | human gut metagenome | biome: gut microbiome; material: fecal sample | place: Denmark | collected 2008
TTTAATGGTTTTAAAGGACATATAAAACACGCTAATAGTTATAACTTATATAACAATTTATGTGAAAAATTAGAGTTTGAATATTAAACGATTATTTTAACTCTTTTTTTATTATAATTTATATGAGATATGTTTTTATAAGTATAATAAAAAGAATATTATGATATATTATTTAAAATAGATATAGAAATATGTTTTGTTTTTTAATAAATCTAATGAAATTATAAAACTCATTATTAGTTTTTTCAATAAAATCTAAAAAACATTACAAACAAACAATAATGTCGATAGTGATTTAAATAGATGTAAGGAATATTAATATAAAAAATTATTTTAATTAGTATAAAATAAAACATATAAACCAAAATACAAAAAGAAAGTGAGGTTTATATGAAAGCAACTGGAATTGTAAGGAGAATAGATGAATTAGGTCGAATTGTTATTCCAAAAGAAATAAGAAAAACACTTAGGATTAAAGATGGAGAAAATTTAGAAATTTATGTTGCTCCAGATGAAAGTATTATATTAAAAAAACACTCTTTACTAAAAAAAATGGAATCGTTTGCTCAAGATTTATGTGATTCTGTTTATGCATTTATAAAAGAAAATATAATCATAACAGATAGTGATAAAATAATAGCTGTAGCAGGTGAATTAAAGAAAAAATTAATTGACCAAGAATTAAGTGATGAGATTGATAGTAAAATAATAAGAAGGGAAGAGATGTTAGAAAAACATATAAAACCGTTAACTATAACAAATGATGTTTCTATAGAGTGTGCTTACGCTATTTCTCCAGTAATAATAAATGGTGATTGTCAAGGTTCTATTATGATAATATCTAAAAACAAATCTATTGATGAAACAACATTTAAAATAGCGCAAATAATAAGTGAATTTATTAAAAAAAACATTGAAATGTAAATAGTTGTAAAATGTCGGAATTTGATTTATAATTATTCTTCCATATTGTTTGTTTTCGTGATATAGTAGAATTGTACACTAAAAGGAGAAAAGAATAAAAATGGATGAAAAAAAACAAGATGTACTATTTGGCTCGTTATTGATATTTATGCCAATATGTTTAGCAGTATGTGGTTTGTTTCATGATTTTCAAATTAGTGATGTAATTTATTTAGTAGGAGTTGCTTTTATAGCTGTACAATATATAATTGTCTATCGAAAAAATAATCGATAGATTTTTAATTTAAAAAAAATATATAAAATAATAGTAATTTTGTGATAAAATGCTTAAAGAGGTGGTTTTATGATAGATACACATTGTCATTTAGAAGATTATGAAGATGTAGAAACAGTAATAAATAAAATGGGAAATAATAAAATTATAGTAAGTGGAACAAACGATGAAAGTAATTTAAAGGTAATAGAACTATGTAATAAATACAAAAATGTTTTTGGAACATTAGGAATACACCCTGAAGAAATAGAGAAAATAACCGATAATAGTTTTTCTATTATAGAAAATAATATGGAACACAAAAAAATAGTTGGTATAGGAGAAATTGGACTAGATTATTATTGGAACAAAGAAAATAAAGAAAAACAAAAAGAATTATTTATTAAACAATTAGAAATAGCAAAAAAATACGATAAAGCAGTTATTGTTCATACAAGAGATGCTATAAATGATTCATACGAAATATTAAAAGAATATGGTAAAGGACTAAGAATTGACATTCATTGTTTTGCTGGTAGTGTTGAAATGGCTAATAAATTTATTGGATTAGGAGCAGTATTAGGTATTGGTGGTGTTTTAACTTTTAAAAATGCTAAAAAAATTCAAGAAGTAGTTGAAAAGATAGATTTAAAACATTTTGTTTTAGAAACAGATAGTCCATATTTAACTCCAGAACCTTTTAGAGGAAAGAGAAACGAACCATATAATATATATTTTGTAGCAAAGAAAATAGCAGAGATTAAAGGAATTAGCATTGAAGAAGTATTTACTACTACTACTAGTACAGCTATTCGTCAATTTGACTTAAAAGACATAATGTGCTAAAATACATGTATATTGTTAATTTGAGGTGAAGAAAATGAGTCTTTTTTTACTACAATTAGTAGGAAAATGGATAAGTATAGCTTTATTATCAATTATTTCACTTTTCAATTTTGAAGTGAAAAACGAGGAATATTCAATAACTAACGATGATAATAGTAAAGGTGTTAGTGTTGTTACTAATGTTTTAGAATATAAAACAGAAAAAGTATATAATAAAAAAACACCTAAAAATATTTCGAAAACAATTACCGAAGGAAAAGATGGTCTATCATTTATTGATAATGATGGAAATGAAGTAATTATTGAAGAAGTTGTTAATGAAGTAGTAGAAATAGGTACCGGAGCTTATGGCGTTTACAAAGGTATTATGACAGGATATGGTCCTGATTGTAAAACGTGTTCTGGCCGTGGATTTGTAGCATGCCGTACAGTCGATAAAAAAAGTTTCAATCTTATTAATGATGGAGTTTATTATAATGATGAAACTTATGGTGAAGTTAGAGTATTAGCGGCCGCACTTTCTAAATTTCCATGTGGCACAATTGTAAAAATTGAAAATTCTCGTATAGGAGATTTCATGGGAATTGTACTTGATACAGGTTATGATATGCGTAAACATTATAGTCAAGGTATATACCATTTTGATGTTGCTTATAGTACTGAAAAAGATGAAAAGGTATCAAAAACAACTGATATGAGTGGAAAAGTAGTTTATAATGTACAAAGATGGGGTTGGTAAAACCTCGTTTTTTTGATATAATTATTTTTGGAAGTGATATTATGGATTATTCTCCAAAAAAAATAAAAGAATTTAATTTCAAAAAAAAATTTGGTCAAAATTTTATAATTGATGAGAATATAGTTAATCAAATTGTAGAAAAAAGTGAAATTGATGATTCTACTCTTGTTATAGAAATAGGACCTGGTAGTGGTGCATTAACATATAAATTAGCAAAAAAAGCTAAAAACGTTTTGTGTTATGAAATTGATACTAGTTTAAAAGAAATACTTGAAAACAATCTAAATGGTTTATCAAATGTAAAAATAAAATTTGAAGATTTTTTGTTATCAAACCCACAAAATGAAATAAAAAATTATGATTATAAAAAGCTATATGTTGTTGCTAACTTACCGTATTATATAACCACGCCAATTATAATGAAAATAATTGAGGAATTAGATGTTGATAAAATTGTTGTTATGGTTCAAAAAGAAGTAGGAAATAGATTTAAAGCAAAACCTAATACAAAAGAATATAATTCATTAAGTGTTTATTTAAATTATTATTTTAACATAAAAAAAATATGTGATGTTTCAAGAAACGTATTTATACCAAAACCTAATGTAGATAGTATTGTTGTATTATTTGAAAAAAAAGAAAAACTAAAAGTAAATGATGAAAAATTTTTTTTCAAATTGGTTAAAGATAGTTTTAAACAAAAGAGAAAAACACTTAAAAATAATTTAGTAGATTATGATTTAAAAAAAATAGAAGAAGTATTAAAAAAATATAATTTTTCATTATCAGTTAGAGCAGAACAACTTGATTTATCCATATTTATAGATTTAGCAAACAATTTAAGACCTTAGGGTCTTTTAATTATTACTAAATTATTGTTAAATATCATATTAATTAATAGGTGAAATATGTTAAAGATAATTAATGGTGTTTTATGGGCTTTTGCAACTGTTTTTTTAATTAGTATGGGTATTTATTACACATATAAATTAAAATTTGTTCAATTCAAATTTAAAGACATGTTTAAAAATTTATTTAAAAAAACTAGTAGGGATTCTATATCGCCTTTTGCTTCATTAATGATGGTATTAGGTGGAAGAATTGGTGTTGGAAGTGTTGCTGGAATTGCAATTGCCATATACTATGGTGGGGTAGGAAGTATTTTTTGGATGTGGGTAGTTGGATTAATAACACTACCACTAGCATTTGTCGAAGTGGTATTGGGAGTAAAATACAAAGAAAGAGATGGGAAATATTTTAAAGGAGGACCTAGTTATTACTTAAAAAAAGGAGTTAAAAATAAAAAATTAGGAAACATTTATGCTTTTTTAATAATATTTAGTTATGTTGGTGGATTTCTTGGAATCCAATCTAATACTATAACTAAATCATTAAATACTTTTGTTACAGTAGAACCTTTAGTAGTTGGATTAGTAATCTCTTTAATTACCTTTATAATTATAATAGGTGGGGTAAAAAAAATATCAGATGCTTGTTCTAAAATAGTTCCATTAATGACATTACTTTATGTAGTTACAGCTTTATATATAGTTTTACTAAATATTAATTCAGTTCCTTTAATACTTTTAAATATCTTTAAACAAGCATTTAACTTTAAAAGTTTAGGTTTTGGTTTGTTTGGTAGTATTGTAATAGGAATTCAAAGAGGAATATTTTCAAGTGAAGCAGGACTAGGAACTGGAGCAATCGCATCGTCAACAACTGATAATAATCCTGTTAATCAAGGTTTGGTTCAAATGTTAGGTGTATACATAACAACTTTTTTAGTGTGTACATCAACTGCTATAATAATATTGACTGCTAATAACAATTTAAATTTAATTGACATAAACGGAATTGAAATAACTCAATTGGCTTTCATAAAACATTTAGGTAGTTTAGGAAATTATATTGTTTTTATATCAATTATTTTATTTGCTTTTTCAACGATATTATCTGGTTATTATGACGGCGAAGCTAGTATAAAATATTTTAATAAAGGTAAAAAAAGTTTAAATTTATTAAAAGTAATTAGTTTAATAGTAATATTTTTTGGAGCGTTTTTATCATCCAATTTTTTGTGGAATTTAGTTGATATTCTAACCGCTCTTCTAGCAGTAATTAATGGTTATGCTATGTTTATATTAAGACAGGAAGTAATTGAAGAATATACAAAATATTATAAATGTGATAAAATATAATTGGTGAGGTATATGCTTAATAAAAAATGGGATGAAATATTAAAAAAAGATATGGAAAAGGACTATTTTAAAAAATTAGGTTCTTTTGTTAAAAATGAATATAAAACTAAAATATGTTATCCCGCCTATAGTAATATTTTTAATGCTTTAAGGTATACTGATTATGATGAAGTTAAAGTTGTTATATTAGGTCAAGACCCCTATCACGATGAAAACCAAGCTCATGGATTATCTTTTTCTGTTTTAGATGGGGTTCTAAAACCACCATCTTTAAGAAATATTTTAAAAGAGTTAGAAGATGATTTAGGAATCAAAAGAAAAGGTGGAGATTTAACTGATTGGGCAAAACAAGGAGTCTTATTACTTAATTCGATTATGACTGTTGAAAAAGATAAACCTCTATCACATAAAGAAAAAGGCTGGGAAATATTTACTGATAATATAATAAGATATTTAAATGAACGAAATACCCCTATAGTATTTATTTTATGGGGAAGTTATGCTAGAAGTAAAAAAGAATTAATAACTAATCCTATTCATCATATTGTAGAATCGGTTCATCCATCTCCTTTGTCAGCAAGTCGTGGTTTTTTTGGGAGTAAACCATTTTCTAAAACAAATAAATATTTAAAAAAAGATGGATTAAAAGAAATTGAATGGTAATAAAAAAACCTTCTATAAATAAAATTTTATAGGAGGTTTTTTATGGAGATATTTGTAATTATGATTATAGCGGTTAGCCTAAGTATGGATGCTTTTTCACTATCACTTGCCTATGGAACAGTTAATTTAGATAAAAAAAGTCGTTTAAAATTATCAATTATTGTTGGTCTATATCATTTTTTTATGCCTCTTTTAGGAAATTTAATTGGAGCAAAAGTATTTCATATAATTCCAATTGAACCTAAAATAATAGTATTTATGATTCTAAGTTTTATAGGTGTTCAAATGTTAATTGAAAGTTTTAAGGAAACAAAGACAGAAAAATTAATGTCATTGTCACAATTACTATTATTTGGTTTTGCTGTCAGTGTAGATAGCCTATCAGTTGGCATAGGATTAAATGCAATAAGCAAAAAAACATATTTGTGTGCTTTTATTTTTAGTATTTGTAGTTTTATATTTACATATTTAGGTTTAATATTAGGAAATAAATTAAACAAATTATTAGGAAAATTATCAACTATTATAGGTGGATTAGTTTTAATTATCATAGGTTTCATATACTTGGTTAATTAGTGTATTAAAAACACTTAAGTGTCAACTATATATTTATTAATTGCTTTTAGTTTAAAAAAAAGTTATAATATAATATAACACAAAGAGGAGTAATTACATAAAAATATAGTGGAGGAAAATATGAAACAAATAAAAATTAAAGGTGGGAAAGAGTTAACTGGGGAAATAAAAATAAGTGGTGCGAAAAATAGCGCAGTTGCTTTAATTCCAGCGGCTTTACTATCAAATGAAATAACGGTAATAGATAACGTTCCAAATATATCAGATATTGAATCTTTAATTGAAATATTGGAGTTCTTAAATGTCAAAGTTACCTATGAAAATAAAAAAATGGTAATTGATCCAACCAATTTAGTTAATAAGGAAATACCTGAAAGAATATCAAAAAAATTAAGAGCATCATATTATTTTATGTCTTCATTGCTTGGAAAGTTTAGACATGTAGAGATGTATTTTCCAGGAGGATGTTCAATAGGCGCTAGACCAATTGACCAAACGTTAAAAGGTTTTAGAGCCTTAGGAGCAACAATTTTAGAAGATGGTAATAAATTTACTATTGATGCTAAAGAATTAAAAGCAGGACATATATATTTAGATATGCCTAGCGTTGGAGCAACAATTAATACAATTTTAAGTTCAGTATTAGCTAGTGGTGAAACAATTATAGAGAATGCTGCTAAAGAACCGGAAATAGTTAATGTTGCAACATTTTTAAACAATATGGGAGCTAAAATAACTGGAGCAGGAACTAGTGAAATTAGAATTGTTGGAGTTAATAAATTAGGTAGTGGTTTTACAGAAGTAATACCAGATAGAATAGAAGCAGGCACTTATGTAATAGCCGGTGCTTTAGTGGGGAAAAATTTAAAAATATCAAATTTAATTCCGGAACATATTGAATCTTTAACTCTTAAATTAAATGAGATGAATATTCCACTTGAAATAGGAACTGATTATATTATAATTTCAAAAGGAGAAAATTTAGAACCCGTTTCTCTTAAAACATTAGGTTATCCGGGATTTCCAACTGATTTACAACAACCTGTTACTGTACTTCTCACACAATGTAACGGTTTATCAACACTAGAAGAAACAATTTATGAGAATAGATTTCAAAATGTACCTTATCTTAACTTAATGGGGGCAGATATAAAAGTAGAAAATAGGAAATTATTTATTAATGGAAAAACCAATTTAGTTGGAACTAATGTTATAGCAACCGATTTAAGAGCTGGTGCTTGCTTAGTTCTTGCTGGATTAAAGGCAAGTGGTATAACTTATATAAGTGATATTGAACATATTTTAAGGGGATACGAGGGTATAATTGAAAAACTTCAGAATGTTGGCGCTCAAATTGAACTCACCCAAGCATAATATTTAAGTATAATAATATAATTAAAGTAGTTAAACTACTTTTTTTAGGGGGAAATATGAAAAAGATATTAGGAGTTTTAGTAGTTGTTTTATCAATTTTACTAATTTATTTGGGTTTTAGAGATACCCGTGTTTATTATTTAACTTTAGGTGATGGACTATCTTATGGTACTACACCTTATGGTGGAGTGGATTACGGATATAGCGATTACATAAAAGACTATTTAAAAGAAAAAAATAAACTAGAAATTTTTGTAAATGAATTTTCAAAGGAAGACTATAGAACTACTGATTTAACTAGAGATATCAAAGATAATGTTGAAACTGAAATTGACGGAAAAAATAAAACTATTCAAAATGCTTTAATTAAAGCCGATTTAATTACTCTTTCAATTGGGAATAGTGAACTATTAAAAAATTTAGAATTAAGTACTGATTTTGGATTAAATGATTTAGCAAAAAGATTTGATAGTTACGTTAATGATTTAGATGAACTTTTAAGTTTAATTAGAAGATATTCTAAAGAAACAATAGTATTAACTGGTTATTATAATCCAACATCTAATGAGAAATTAAATGCTCTATTTAATAATTTAAATAGGAATGTATCTAATTTATGTAATAAGTATGATGTTATCTATATAATTCCGGACGAAAAATTTAATAATTATATTATTAATAAAAATAATATATACCCTTCAAAAGAAGGCTATAAAAATTTAAGTGAAAAAATAATTGAAAAAATAGTAGAAATTTATTAAAAAATAGAAAAAGGCTTGCCAAAACAATGAAAAGTTTGTTATAATTATATAGCATTAATTTCTATAGTTAAATTTAACTATGGCGGAAGGAGAAGAGTATGAAAAAAGGAATTCATCCAAATTACGTTGATACAAAAGTTACTTGTGCTTGTGGAAATACATTCACTGTAAAATCAACAAAAGAAGAATTACATTTAGAAGTTTGTGATAAATGTCATCCATTCTTTACAGGAAAACAAGGGACTACAGTTAAAACAGGTCAAGTTGAAAAATTTAATCGTAAATATGGTTTAAACCAAGACAAAGCTGCTTAATTAAGCAGTTTTTTAATTATTTACTATTTTTAATTTTTATAATATAATATTTATGGAATAGGAGAGATAAAATGATAGGAATAGGAAATGACCACAATGGTTATGAAGTAAAACAAGAATTGACAAAATATATAAAAGAATTAGGATATGATGTCATTGATTATGGTTGTAATGATACTATAGGAGATTATCCGACATATGCTTTTAAAGTTTCAGAAGCGGTAAGTAAAAAAGAAATTGATTTAGGAATTTTAATATGTAAGACAGGAACGGGTATGAGTATTGCTGCTAATAAAGTTAAACATGTAAGGTGTGCGAAAGTTGAAAATAAAGAAGAAGCCTTTTTAGCAAGAAGTCATAATAACGCTAATGTGCTTGCTATAAGTGCTCTACTTCCAATAAAACTTATTAAAGAAATTGTAAAAACATTTATAGAAACACCTTTTTCTAACGAAGAACGACATATAAGAAGAATAGAAATGATTGAAAATTATGACAATTAAAACTATACTATACATAATCTTTGTTCCTTTCACACTTCTTGCTTTAGATAGTATAAATATCCAAAATGTTTTTAAAAAAAACAAAATTTTTCAAGCAAAAATGTTATATATTATATTAACAATGGCTATTTCTTATTTGGCAGTAAATTTTTTATATGATTTTTTTGAATTTTCACGCATAATTTAACAAAAACGCAGTATTTTATATTGGAGGATGATACAATGAAAAAAATACTGTTTTTTGTTGTCTTAATAGTAATCGTACCATTTATAGTAGTCAATCTTTTTGTAAAAGAAGAAGAGATTAAGTTCAATTATACTAATAATTTAAATGTCAGAGTAAAAAGAGATGCTGGGATTGTAACTGTTCCTTTAGAAGATTATGTTGTAGGTGTTTTAGCAGGGGAAATGCCAATAGAGTTTGAAATGGAAGCTCTAAAAGCGCAAGCAGTAGCAGCAAGAAGTTATGTTTTAAAAAAAATGAGCTATAATAAAGAAAAAGAATATGATGTTGTTGATACTGTTATGAATCAAGTTTATCTTGATAATGATTATTTAAAAAAAACTTGGGGTAAAGATTATGTAAAAAAAATTAATAAATTAAAAACAGCCGTGATTGAAACTAATTATCAATACGTTGATTATAATGGTAATATCGCAGATACGATGTTTTTTTCAACAAGTGTAGGTGAGACTGAAAACAGTGAAGAAGTTTTTAGTAATAAAGTACCTTATTTAAAGAGCGTTAGTTCAACATGGGATGAAATCTCACCAGTTTATAAACTTAATTACCAATTTAAATTAAATGAGTTTTTAAATAAACTAGATTTACCATATAGTAATTTTGTTAAATTAGAAGTTATTGATAGTACAAGTACAGGAAGAGTAAAAAAAATTAAAATTAATGAAAAAACATTTGATGGTAGTGTTGTAGTAACTAAACTAAAATTAAAGTCCAATCATTTTACAATTAAACAAGATGGGGATACTATAAACATAACGACCAAAGGATATGGTCATGGTGTTGGGATGAGTCAGTATGGTGCGCAAGGAATGGCTTTAAATGGCTATTCGTACGAAGAAATATTAATGCACTATTATCAAGGAACATCGATTAAAAAAATTTAAATTTTATTGTATAAAAAAGTCATAAATAGCCAAACTTAAAATAGAGGTGAATTTATGACAGAAAGAAGATTAAAAAAAACAGTAGTTTATGGATTATATGGTTTAGCTTTTATTGCTATAATAGCAGTAATTTATATCTTAGAAGTTGCTACAACTAAAGGATTTAAGGACGATAATACTTATGTTAATAAAACAATTATTGAAAACGATACTCCAGTTGTTAGTACAGGTGAAGTGATTAAAAGACCATATCAAGCAGATGGAATATCTTTGATTAAAAATTTTTATGATTATAAGTCTGAGGAAGAAAATCAACAAAATTCTTTAATTTACTATGATGGTACATATTTACAAAATAGTGGAGTAGATTACAGTAAAAATGGTGAAGTGTTTGAGGTAGTATCTATTTATGATGGTACAGTTTCTAATGTAACTGAAAATACTGTTTTAGGTAAAACAATTGAAATAACTCATGAAAATGGAGTGGTAAGTGTATATCAAAGTTTAAGTGAAGTTAATGTTACTATTAATGAGGTTGTAAATCAAGGTCAAGTAATAGGTAAAAGTGGTGTTTCTAATATTGATAAAGATTTACAAAACCATCTTCATTTTGAACTAATTGTTAAAGGTATTAATGTTAATCCAGAAATTTACTATGATAAAAAATTAAGTGAAATATAGAGCTTAATGGCTCTTTTTTAGGTATAAAAAGAATTGACTTTTATATACTTAATTAAGAGGTGTGACATGAATAGAAAAATTCATAAAAGAGTAATTGATGAAGCAAATTATATAATTGAGTCAGAAAAAACAGTAAGAGAAATTGCGGAGGTATTTAATGTATCAAAAAGTACTGTTCACAAAGATTTACATGAAAGACTATTAACGCTCGATGAAGAGTTATTTGTTAAAGTTGATAATATCCTTAAATATCACACTGCTCTAAGGCATATAAGAGGTGGAGAATCAACTAGAAAAAAATATTTAAATTTAAATAATTAATGTTAATTTTTGGTAACTTGTGTGGTATAATATATTGAAGAAATGAAGGTGAAAAAAGTGTTTGCAAAAGATATAGGAATAGATTTAGGAACCGCTAATGTACTTATTTATGTAAAAGGACAAGGTATTGTATTAAATGAGCCTAGTGTTGTGGCGATTGATGCTGATACAAAAAAACCATTAGCAGTTGGAAGTGAAGCAAGAGAAATGTTAGGAAGAACTCCAGGTTCTGTTATAGCAATTAGACCAATGAAAGATGGAGTTATTGCTGATTTTGAAATTACAGAAGTGATGTTAAATCATTTTATTAGAAAAATAAATGGGAAAAGCTTTCTATCAAGACCAAGAATTTTAATTTGTTGTCCATCTAACATAACTCAAGTAGAAAAAAATGCGATTAAAGAAGCTGCTGAACGTACTGGCGCTAAAAAAGTATTTTTAGAAGAAGAACCAAAAGTCGCTGCCGTTGGAGCAGGAATGGATATTTCTAAACCAAGTGGCAATATGGTAATCGATATTGGTGGAGGAACTACTGATATTGCTATACTATCACTTGGTGGTATAGTAACAAGTTCTTCAATTAAAATCGCAGGAAATGTATTTGATGCTGATATTATGAAATATATTAAGGACAAGTATAAATTATTAATTGGTGATAGAACAGCAGAAGAAATTAAAGTTTCAATTGGAACAGTTTTTGTCGGCTCTAAAAAAGATAAAATGGAAGTTAGAGGTAGAGATTTAGTTACTGGGCTTCCTCATACAATTACAGTTTGTTCTGATGAAATTGAAGAAGCATTAAGAGAAAGTGTTTATACAATTATCCATACAGCTAAATTAGTTTTAGAACAAACCCCACCAGAATTATCTGCTGATATTATTGATAAAGGAATTGTTATAACTGGTGGTGGAGCGTTAATTGATGGTTTTGACCGTTTGATTGCTCACGAATTAAAAGTGCCAGTATTCGTAGCTGAAAGTCCACTTACTTGTGTTGCTGAAGGAACTGGTATATTACTTGATAATATTCATTTGATAGATAAATAAAAACAACATTGAGTTGTTTTTATTTGTTTATTTGTTTATTTTTAGTTCTTTCTGTAATGTAATCGAGACTTACATGGTAATAATCACAAAGTTTGATTAACAATTCAAGTGGCATAGTATATCTTCCTAATTCATATTGTGAATAATATTGTTGGGAAATGCCTAATTCTTTCGCTATATCTTTTTGTAATTTATCGTGATCTTCTCTTAAATCACGAATTCTTTTCATGTAAATATAAACCACCTACTTACTTAATTTTTTGTTGTTTGTCCTTTCCGTAATATAATCAATACTTACATTGTACATATCAGCTAATTTAATTAATAATTCAACTGGTATAGTAAAATGTCCTAATTCATATTGTGAATAATATTGTTGAGAAATACCTAATTCTTTTGCTATTTCTCTTTGTAATTTATCACTATCTTCTCTTAAATCTTTTAATCTTTTAAAGTACATAAATCCTCCATAAATAAATTCTATCTATAAGATACCACATAAAATATTATTAGTTATTATGCTACAAAATAATTTATGTATACTATAAGTGTATAAAAAAGTAAATTAAGTAAATAATAATATTGGTGATTTTATGGAATTCGATTTAAATGAATTGTTGATTATTATAGTAAGAGCATATATATCTTTAATAACTTTATTTTTAATAACTAAAATGTTAGGAAAAAAACAAGTATCACAATTAAGTTTATTTGATTATGTTATAGGTATTTCCATAGGTAACTTTGCTGCTGAAATAACGGTTAATCTAGATTCGAGTTTAATATATGGAATAATTTCAGTTTTGATATTTGGAACATTTGCTTATGCTATATCTGTTTTAACGATGAAAAGTATAAAATTGCGAAGATTTTTTATAGGCGTTCCTACAGTTTTAATAGACAAAGGACAAATTTTAGAAAAAGGACTTAAAAAAGTTAAATTTGATATTAATGATTTATTAGAAGAATGCAGAGGTAATGGATATTTTGATTTAAACGAAATTGATTATGCTATTATGGAAGTTAATGGTAAAGTAAGTATTATGCCAAAACAACCATATAAACCAATTACTTTAAAAGATATGAATTTAAAGGAAAGTAATCAAAGTTTGTGTGCGAATGTTATTATAGATAGTAACATTATGGAAAATAATTTAAAAAACATGAATAAAAATATAGAGTGGTTAGAACAACAACTTAAAATTAAGGGATATGAAAGTTTAGATAATATATTATTAGCAACTTTAGATAAAAATGAAAAGTTTACAGTTTATGAAAAAAATAATGACAAGCAAAGTAAAAATGTATTGGAGTAAATAGTGTTGTTATGATATAATTCCTATGGAGAGTAGGTTTTATATGAAAAGACATTTTTGTGCTTCAGCATTTATCATTAATCCGATTAATAAAAAAATATTATTAGCTCACCATAGTGGTTTTAATAGGTGGGTTCAACCAGGGGGACATATAGAAGATTTTGAAGTACCCGAAGAAACAGCCATAAGAGAGGTTTACGAGGAAACAGGTGTTAAAGTAAGATTATTAGGCGAAAGATTTCCTCGTGAAGATGACTATATTCGACCATTAGGTATTCAAAAAAATCGTGGTAAGCAAGGAGATATACATATAGACATTACTTATGTTGGTGTTCCTATAAGTGTAAATGAAGTAAGTGAAGATGATGAAGTTGATAAATTTGGTTGGTTTTCAAGAGAAGAACTTGATGATTTAGATATATTTGAAGATATAAAAATAACAATGGATTATATTTTAAAAAATTACATAAAATAGGCTATTTAGCCTATTTTGCGTTTTCTATTAATTTTGTGATTAATTCACTATAAGAAATGCCTTCATTTTCCATTAATTTAGGAAACATACTTTTTTTCGTAAATCCTGGTATAGTATTTATTTCATTTATATAAACGTTATTTCCATCATAGAAAAAGTCTATTCTTGCAAATCCATTTAAATTAAGTTTTTCAAATAGTAATTTTGCTATATTTTTAATTTTATTTTTAATTTCATCTTCAATTTCAGCTGAAACGATTAACTCTGAATTATTATTTTTGTATTTTGCTTTATAATCGTAAAATTCACTATTGCATTTAATTTCACCAGGGTTTGATATGATTAAATTTTTATCCTCTAAAACTGCACATTCTAATTCACGAGCATTAATAAATTTTTCTACTATTACTTTTTGATTATAATTTTTTGCTATTTTAACTGCTTTTTTAAATTCTTTTTCATTATTTGCTTTTGTTATTCCAATTGAAGAACCACCATTTGCAGGCTTAACTATTACTGGAAATGATATATTTAATTTGTCTTCATACACTTGATAGGGAACAATTGGAATATTTAAGTCTTTAAAAACTAATTTGCTATATTCTTTATCCATACAAATATAACTAGAACCCCATTTTGAACCAACATATTTTAATTTAAATAAGTCTAATAATCCTTGTAATTTTCCGTCCTCTCCATCAGTTCCATGAGTTATTGGAAATATTACATCAAATTGTTTTAAAAATTTTATTATATTATCAATTTCTTTGTCATTTTGTAACCATTTACCATTTTTTGTTATTTTAACACATGATAAAATATATTTACTTGTATCAATATATTCTGTGATTTCCTTTGCTGAATTACAGGAAACTTCATATTCCGAAGATGTCCCACCATATATTAATAATACTTTTTTTATAAAAATAACCTCCTTACAAAATTATATGTTAAAAAAAAATTCCTAATCGGAATTTTTATTGTATTTATTTAAATAATAATCTCTTAATTCTTTAAAACGAGCGTAGTGTACGATTTCTCTTTGTCTTAAAAAAGAAAGTGGTGCAATGACATCTGGGTCGTTTGTCATGTTAATTAAATGCTCATAAGTAGCCCTTGCACCTTGTTCAGCAGCCATATCACTTTCTAAATCTGCCCAAAAATCTCCTGAAGAAGTGATGTAGGCTGAACTCCAAGGTACCCCATTTGCATCAGTTGGAAAAGTGCTGTGGTCATGTTGTGAATAATATCCACCTAAACCAGCCTCTTTTAATTCATCTATAGAAGCACCTTTCATTAGTTGAACAATTATAGTTGCTATCATTTCAAAATGTGCTAATTCTTCAGTTCCAATATCTGTTAAAAGAGCATACCCTTTCTCATCAGGCATAGAATATCTTTGATTAATGTATTGTAATGAAGCTGATAATTCTGATGATGGACCACCATATTGACTTAACATTGCTTTAGCAAGTTTTAAATCTCTTTTTGTTATATTTATTGGATATTCTAATTTTTTTTCATATTTCCACATAATAAATCCTCCTTAATTTTCCCAAGGCCATGGTTGATTGTCCCAAGCCCAAGGTGTAGTTGCTAAAATATCACTGTTTAATAGTAATGGTCCATAGTTGTTTTGGTATGTTTTTAATAAATCTTCTTTTTGAACTCTATATTGATTAAATAAATTTATAGCATTTTGGTCATTTGGATTAATATCTAAGTATAAATTTAAGTCGGTCATTGCAAAACCTAATGCATCAATATTAGTTAACATTTTTGCTTGTTCATTCATTGGTTGAATTTGATATGGTTGTTGATTTCTGTATGGGTCATACAAACTAGGAAATAAATTTCCTTTTATAAATCCTTCATATGGTTCATAAGTGTTTGATTGTAATTGTGGATTTTGAATTCCTTTTGGAACATTTGTATTAAACATATTGTTATAATAATTTAAATTTTTTGGATAATTAGAATAATTATTCATTATTTTGCCTCCTCGGTATATATTATGTTTTTGCCCTATGTTAGTATAGGCAAATACCTAAAATCAAAAATTTAAGCATAAAATTTTAAAAATGTCTTGCCAAATTGAATAAAATTTGTTAGAATTATATTTGTTATTAGATATGGCGAAATTGGTGAAGTGGTTAACACGGCGGATTGTGGTTCCGTTATGCAAGGGTTCGACTCCCTTATTTCGCCCCATTTATGGGAAAATCAAACCTTTTGGTTTGTTTTATAGTTAAAAGTTAGGAATTTCAATAGGAAATCCTAGCTTTTTTGCATATTAAAGAAAGGCTTGATAGTATGAAATTTGAGAAAGTTAATATGTCATTGAATAAGAATTTATATAACAAGTTAAATAATATGTGCATATTTAATAATTTAAAATCAGAGTTTAAAAATGGTTTAATATTTAAAGTGACTGATACAAATGTTAATTTTATAGAACCCCATAGATTTATTATTAAAATAAATGATATAGCATTAGCAATGTTATGTTATGATAATTTGAGTTTATATTTATATGATAAGAATATTATAGTAAATATGACTGTGCTAAAAGAATTGATAGCAGAAATAAGGAGCAAAAGTTATGAGATGTAGAAGACTTGGCGTTACATTATTAAGTACCATAGAGTATTATTTATTTAGCGGAGCAGAAGCAAAGGCATTTAGTAGAAAATGCTTTAATGTTAATAATTATAAAGGTTACAAATAGATTAAATAAGCCTATTATAATAGAATTTATTAAATTATAAAAAAACATATAATATTAAATAAAAAGAGATAAAAATAATAGTTTTTGATAAAAAGTTAGAGAAGGGCGTATTGATATTGTTAAAAGATAATAGCATTGTTGATAGTGCTAAGAATATTGATATTAGTGGAGCAACATTGAATAGATGGTTTGCTAATAGAGAGTTTAAAGTAGTTTTAAATGAGAGGAAGGGCTTGATGGTAGGTAATTGCACACTGATAGAGTAAATTTAGTGGGAAATAAGATTATAAAAGTATTATTAGTGTTAGTTTAGGTAGTGGTATAAATGGTTATAAGCATAATAATATAGCAAAGGTTGTTATTGGCAAGTTACATGAATTAGTAAATAAGTATGATATTGATTTTATGTTAGTATTGTCAAGAAAAAAATAAAGGAATTGTATGCTTTTGAGTAGTCTATTAGATAAAAATAATGTATAATATTGTTGTGGTGATGTAAAATGGCATATACAACAGTTTTTAAAACAAACCCTAAAAAAGAAAATAAGAATAAATTTTGTGGGAGATTATTGGATTTATTAGATGAAATAGAAATAGAAAATAATGATGATGAGATTATAAATGGGCAAGAAATGCTTGATTATATTTTTAAGTATTCAAAAATGAATGCAGGCTATGTAGATATTGAAGATTTATTAAAGGAAGCAAATGAAAATTATGATAATTTAGTTGGTATGTTTATGAAGGAAGAATTTATAATTGATGATTATGAAATGTTGGCTAATATTGAAATAATAGTAAATTGTTTTTATCATTTTAGAGAAAATAAAAGTGCACGATTTTTGAAAAAAGAAAAAGCATTGATAAGTATTGAAATATTATTTAATGCTATTAGAGCATTTTTATTAAGCAATGGTTATAAATTAGTAGAAAGTGAAAATCGTTTAAGTATTGTAGAAAATGAGATAGCTATTGATATTGAGAATATAGAAGATGAAAAAATAAAAAGTGAAATTATTAGTTTTTATGATTATAAAAATGCTAATGATGTTGAAGAAAAGAAAAAGATAATGTTAATTTTGATTGGAAATCTAGAAAGTAGAAAAAATGATATTGAAAAATTGTTTGGTGCAAAAATTTCTAATACATTTAGTAATTATGCAAATAATTTAAATTTAAGGCATAATAACATATGTGAGTCATATAAAAAGCATTATAATAAAGCAGTTGCAGAATTAAGCAAAGAAGAAATAATAAATTGGTATGATTATGTTTTTGCATTTATGATAAATATATATTTAAGTTTAGATAAAGTAAAAGATATAAATGTTAATGGTGGTTTTAATTAGCATTTAAAAATGTGTAGGTTTACAAAGATTTAATTTAATTAAGAATTAAGTCTTTTTTTATATTGTTAAAAGTTATATGTTGATTTTTAAATATTTGGAAAGTTTTACGACATTTTTAAAGAAAATGGCTCGTATCTTTTTTGAAAGTCACATATTATATTTTATGGAAAGGAGGCACTATAAAATGAAAGAGAAAGAATTAAGAAAAATAGTAGAATTTGCATGCAATGCTATTTAGATACTATTATGGAAAATATTGAAGATAATGAAAGAACCTTCCTCTATGCTATTGCTTGTGTTAATTATATTGCTGAATTAAAAGAAAAAAATTGTTGTCGAGCTTAATGATGTTTTTATAGATATTGTTAAAGATAGAATATTTAGTGAATTTAGCAATTATATAGGTGGAGATATTTTATGAGTGAAAAATTGATAAATAGAAAACAGGTTCAAGAGATGTTTTCATTAACTACAAAACAATTTGATAGAATTATTAGAAATATAGAAAGAAGACACTCTTTAAAATTTTAGATTGAAAGAATAAAAGAAAATAATAAAAAAAGTATATATAAAACAAGAAGGTGTTGAAAGTTTAAAAGAAGTTTATTTTAATAAAGAAGAACATTATTTAACTTTAGAAATAGAGTTTTATAAAAAAGGGATATTTACTTTGGAACAGGAATTAGGAATAATTTCGCAACCTAAGGAATATCAAAATATTTCACTAAGTTTTCAAGATTTAGAATTTAATAAAAGTAGAAATGTAATACAATTAGTAGTTCATAGAATGCAAAAAGAATTTTCATACCTAATTAAGTATGAAAAAGTAGGTATGGTTTTTGTAAAAGCAGAAAGAATTAAATGGTTCTATGAAAATTATTTTAGAAGAGATTATTTAAAAGAAATAGAAGAATATAAATGGATGCTACAAATTCAGAAAAATAATAGTAATAATAAGATACAATAAAGTTGTTAATATAGTAATTTACAGAAATATTTGATATAATAGAATTACTTAAAGTGCTAGTACAGACTTTAATGAGGGAGGTTTTATGACACGTGGTGAAAAAAATATTATTATTGAGGAAAGTGCTAGTTATTTAGACGAAATTTACGAACATACAGAATATAAAATTAAGTATGTAAAAAAATATGTAGAAAATTGGTTATATGTGGTTACTAATTTTGATAATATTAAGGATATTAATTTTATAGATTGTATGTGTAATGCAGGTATCTATAAAAATGGAGTTTTAGGTACACCAACAGAAGTTTTGCTATTATTTATTAGTTTTTCTATCAAACATCCAGAAAAGAATTTTAATTTATTTTTAAACGATTATGATGTTAATAGAATTAAAATTATTCAAAAAATATGTAATATTTTAAATTTCAAAGACTATTCTAATTTGAATGTATATTTTAGTAATATGGATGTCAATGCTTATCTAGAAAAACAAAAAAATAATGTTTTATATTTTAGTAATGGGTATAAAAAACTTTCTAGTACCATACTGTTTGTTGATCCTTATTGTTTTGGAGAAGTAAAAATTAAAAATATTATTAATTTTACTAATACATTTTATTCGGAATTAATCTTTAATTATTTCAATAGTGATTATAGAAGAAATATTGATAATAGCTCAACACCAGCTAAGAGACAAAAAATAATTGATTCTATGGATGGTATTGTAGGATATAGTTCGGATATGAATGAAAAACAAGTAGAAGATTTAATTAAACAAAGCATTAAAGGAAGGTTTATAAAGCATAGTTTTTCTTATCCGTTTAGAATAAAAACAAACGTTGAACTATATCATATAATTTATGCAACACCAAATCCTAAAGGTTTGATAAAAATAAAGGATAGCTTATGGACTGTGTTTAATGGAGATTGTTTCTTTAAAAATGGAACAGCAGGAGACCAACTTTCACTTTTTGATGAAAAAGAATTTAAAGAAATGAATGTTCAAAACTTTTCAAGAGAGGCTCAAGAACTTTTGTTGGCAAAATATAGTACTAAAACAGTAGATTATCAAACAATTTGTGAATTTGTGTTAGAGTATACAATGTTGAAGGATAGCCATATTATAAATTATTTGTTAAAACCTTTAGTTGAACAAGGTAAAATAATAAAAAACAATATTAAGGGTACAAGGGATTATAAAAATGATTTTTATACTTTCATAAAAGTAGAAAATTTTCAAGAAATATAGTATACTTATTATAGTAAAGGAGGTTACAAATCATGAAATGTAATGAATCAATGGAAAGAAAATCTCTTTTATATAAGACTGGTGTAGAATATGGAGACTACACTATTAATCATGTTCAAGGATGTTCACATGGATGTATGTATCCTTGTTATGCTTTTATGATGGCAAGACGTTTTGGTAAAGTAAAAAACTATAGCGAATGGATTAAACCTATTATAGTTAATAATACTATTGAATTATTAAAAAAAGAATTACCAAAATTAAAAGACAAAATAAATGGCGTTCATTTATGTTTTACTACAGACCCTTTTATGTACAAATATAAAGATATCTGTAATTTATCTATAGAAATATTAAAATTAGTAAATAGTTATGATATTCCTTGTACAGCATTAACAAAAGGAATATTACCTAAAGAGTTGGCAAGTTTAAGCAAAGATAATAGTTATGGTATAACTTTAATTTCATTAAATGAAGAATTTAGAAAAAAAATGGAACCAGGTTCAGCACCGTATAAAGATAGAATCAAAAGTTTGAAATATTTACATGATAATGGTTGCAAAACTTGGGTCAGTATTGAACCTTATCCAACACCAAATTTTATAGAACAGGATTTTGATGAAATATTAAATGCAGTTTCTTTTACAGATAAAATAATATTTGGTAGATTACACTACAATAAAAAAGTATCAGAATATAAGGATTATAAAAAATATTATAATGAGTTAGCGTATAAAGTCATAGATTTTTGTGAAAAGTATAATATAGAATATCATATAAAAAATAAAACGATAACCGAGAAAAAAAAGTTAACACATAATTATTGATTATTTAAAATAATTTATGCTATGATTTATTTCATCAAGTATTACTAACTTTGGTGCAAAACTCATTAGTTTATTGCCCCACATAAATAATTACGCATAAATATTATGTGAGTTTTATTTTAAAAAAAATATGATTGGTAGTGATAAAATGAATAAATATGAAAAAGTTTTTGAATCTGATAATATTATTTATATAAAATTATCAGAAAATTTAATAACAGAATATTTAAAAATGGTAAATAATCCTGCTATCGCTAAAATGATTAGCAAAAATCCAATTGTTTATACACCAGAGCAGGAATTAGTGTGGGTTAGAAAAAAATTAAATCAAAACGCTTTAATATTTTCAATGATTGAACGAACTACTGGTGAGTATATCGGCAATATTGAAATTCTGAGTATAAATGATAACATTGGTCTGATAGGAATATCTATTACCGAAAGCAAACAAGATAGACATTATGGTCAAGAAAGTTTGAAAAGAATAATAGAGTATGGATACGAAGAATTAAACTTAGATGGTTTTGAACTTAATGTATATAGTACAAATCAACGTGCGATTCATTGTTATGAAAAAATAGGTTTTATAAATGTTGAACCTGGTAAGGTTTGTGATGATATTCATATGGTACTAAAAAAATGAAAAAGTTTATAATAACTTATTATAAATTTTTTTAGTATAAAGATAAAAAATAATATATATTCGTTAACTGTCATTATTCAAAAAAATAAATGTTCATATATTGTTTTAGCGGATAAGTGATTTTATGAATATAATAAACAAAAAAACAGTTGTAGTTTCTACAAGTAATGAATTAAAAGAAATTTTAGAAAACGATAATGGCTATGAATATATTTATTTAGATAATGATATTACATTAGAAAGTGGTATTACAATAAATAAAAATAAAAGTAAAATAACAATTAATGGAACATACAAAGATATTTTACACACTTTAATTGGAATGGATAGCCTAGATAGTACAGATACAATTATTTGTAGTTCATCTACAAAAGAGGTTAAAATAAAAAATATAAAAATAATAAACACTAATATACACGGCGTTATATATGTACCAATGGAGGATAGTTATGAAGATATTATAACTATTTATGAAAACATCATATTCAATGGAACAAAATTATCATTAAACACCTATGGTGTTGTTAAAATAAATAATTCTACTATTACAATTGAGGCAACTAATAATGTTGAACCTCAAGAAGTATGTGAAGCAACTTATGTTATAATTGGTGGTAAAACTAATATATTTAGTAGTTCGTTAAATTTCCCATTATTTTTATTTTCAGAAAAATCTTTAAATCCGTATGTTGTGTTTTTGTGTAAAAGTGACGTAATATTATCAATTGACTCAAGAGAATTTGTGTCTGGAACTAATAAATTAAATTTCACGATTTTACATGATACAAAAGTACATTTAACGACAGGAAATGGTTTTTCTTCTGAATCAAATTATGGAGCAAATAATGTTTTAATAGATGAAAGGGCTTCTTTTATATTTATCGAAAAAAATCACCGTACAATTCCGATGTGGGGAATTTTTGGTACTTTGACAGTGAAAGAAGACTCAGAATTACAATTAATCAATTCATATAATAATACATCTGGCGATAACTATAATATACATTTTAAAGGTACTGATTGTAAGATGTTTATTGAAAATCCAAAAAATTTAGTATTGTACTCAAAAAATTCAAATGTTATATACACAGATAATCTTTTGAATTTCAATATAAAGTGTTCTAGAATTAATATGTGGTTAAATTCTACTGATATTTCATTTGCTGGAGATATAAACGATTTGCCTAATTATTCTTGGTATAAAGAGAGTAAACTTACTTGAAATAGAAGGACTTATTACTTCTTTTCTTACTTCCATTATTAAATATAATATAACGCCAAGTGAATTAAAAAATTTACCTGATATTGGTAACTTTGCATTTCAAAGTAAAAAACAGTTTTCTATCGGATGTACTTATATGAATATTCATCCAATTAACTCAACCAAAAATATAATAAGTGGTCATACTACTCGTTTTGCTGATATTTTAATAAAATATAATAATATAGAAGAAGTAGTAAATGCTGATGATAATGGTTTATTTGAATACAATATACCATCTTCTATAAATGATAACACTAAAATAGAATTAACTTCAAATGTTGGAGGTGGTTTCATTTATCAAATAAGGACTGTAGCCACACCTTTTGAAGGTGAATTAACCTTATTAAGTGCTAATCCATCAATTGATTTTTCATCTAATCCAATAGATAGTACATATATATTTTCCAAAGTAGAAGATTTAAAAATAAAAATAGTTGATAGTAGATTAAATAGTTCTGATTGGAAATTATATACTTATATAAATAAACAACTAACATCAACTAATGGATTTGTATTAAATGGTTCATTAATATTTAAAACATTTGATGATGAAATAATAGTTTTAAATAATACTCCAACAATAGTTTATAAAGGAAATAATAATGAGGGAATAGTTAGTTTCAATGAAATTACTTTGTCAAAAGAAAAAGACCCATTACTTAATCTTACTGATAATGCTATGGAAGTTAATGAAGAATACTTTGCCACTATTTATTTTTATGTAGAAGAATAGTAATAAATTTATGTATAGTTTTCAGACTAATTTTTAGTTTGTTTTTTTTATTGTTAGAATAATTAATAATTTTTATTCTTGTTATAACTAGTAAATAATGATATACTATAGTTAGTTAAGAATAAATTGTTAAAAAGAGGTAATTATGAGAATAGGATTAGATATAGATAATGTTATAAGTGATTTTGATAAAAAAATATTAGAAGAATTTTATAAAGAAGATAAAAATAAAAGAGGTAAAGGAATAATAAACCCTGATGGTAGATGGATTAAACATCAATTTGATTGGACTAATGATGAAATTGAAGAATTTTTCAACAAAAATATGGAAAGATTTGCTCAAGAATTTGATTTAAGATTTCAAGCAAAAAAATATATGGATAAATTGCTGAATGATGGACATAAATTATATTTGATTTCTAATCGATGCAAACCACATTACAGTAGACCATATGAAATAACGACTAATTGGTTATCTGATAAAGGTATAAAATACACAAAATTAATTCTATCCGAAACTACAAACAAAAGCAAAGAATGCTTAGAAAATAATATTGATGTTATGTTTGATGATGTAGTTAAAAACTGTGAACAACTTATTGAAGCAAATGTAAAAACTTATCTTATGGGAACAGAATACAATAAAAAATTTTCAAACCATTTAGAGATTGTGAATGATTGGGAGGAATTATATATGAAAGTTAAAAATCTAGAAAAGAAAAAAGTGATTCTTGATACAGATATGTACAATGAAATTGATGACCAATTTGCTTTAACATATCTAATTAAATCACTTGATGTGTTTGATTTAGAAGCTATAACAATTGCCCCTTTTTTAAAAAGTGGCTATGCTAAAACAACTAATATAGAAGATGGAATAAATAAAAGTTATGATACTACTTTGAAATTACTTGGTCTATTAAATAAAGATGAATATAAAGAAAAAGTTTATAAAGGTTCATTAAGATTTTTAAATGATGAACCAGAAGGTAGTGAAGCTGTAAATAAAATAATTGAAATAGCTTCTAATAATGAAAAAACAACAATTATTGCTATTGGAGCAATTACAAACATAGCAAATGCTATCTTAAAAGAACCATCTATAATAAATAAAATTAAAGTTGTTTGGTTAGGTGGTAATAGCTTTCTAACGGAAGATAATAGTGAATTTAATTTTAGACAAGATATAAAAGCAGTTCAAACTGTATTTAATTCTAACGTTCAATTAGTAGTAATTCCTTGTCGTAATGTTGCTTCTAATTTGTCTGTTACGATTTATGAGTTAGAACACTACTTAAGTGAAGATAATGAAATTAACAATTATTTAAAAGAAATTTTTATAAACTGTAAAAAAGCATTTATGCATGAAAAATCTGATGAAATTGGCTCAAGTAAGGTATTGTGGGACTTAAGTGCAGTTGCTTATGAAATAAATGCTGATTGGTTTAAAAGCAAATTAATTAGTTGTCCAACTATACTTGATAATGGTTTATATGAAAAAACAAGTAATAAACACAAAGTTGTATTTGTAAACGATTTATTTAGAAATAAAATAATGCAGGACTTCTATATTAAAATGGGTTTTAAAATATAATTAAAAAGTAACAAAATTGAAAAATAATAAATTATACTTAATTTAATAATATAAAGTTCTAAAGCCTCAATTTGACACTTTTTGACAAAGATGATAAAATGGATATGTTTTCCGTTAAAAAAAGAGGTGAAAAAGTGAAAACAGGGCTGTGCTTTTTAGCAGTATTAGGTATATTGGTTGTACCAGTATCAACCAATGAAATAGTTTATGCTGAAGTTGAAAATAAATTAGAACAATACGTAGAAGTTGAGGAAGAACCAAAAATTGTTTATGATGGTTTAACAAAAGAAGAATTAATCAATAAAATTAATAAATCTTTAAATTCAACTATCAGTGGTAAAGGTAATATAATCGTAGAACATTCACTAGAACTGGGATTAGATCCATATCTAGCAACAGCAATTATATTACATGAAACAGGTTGTAAATGGAATTGTAGTACGCTTGTAAAAAAATGTAATAATGTTGGTGGCCAAAAAGGAAAACCATCTTGTAATGGTGGTAGTTATAAAAGATATGATACTCTAGATGAGGGATTAATTGGTTATATGGACAATTTATACTATAATTATATTGCTAAAGGTTTAAAAACACCAGAACAAATCGGGCCAAAATATGCTATGAGTAAAACTTGGGCTGGTAAAGTAAATAAGTATATACAAGAAATAAAGTCCTAATGGACTTTTTATATTGATTATTAAGGAAACTAGTGCTATAATACTAAACAATAAATTATAAAGAAGGTGATTAAATGACTGAATTTATTCGTGAACAACAAAAATTAGAACAAACTATAAAAATTATTTCAGAACTTTTAGGTATTGAACAAAAAGAATTAGAAAGAGTTTATCATGATTATTCTAGAGAGATTGATGAGAGATTAAGAGTTGCTAATTTTAGAAAAAATCATATTAAAGTATTAGAAAAAGCATCTTCGAATCCATACTTTGCAAGAATAGATTTTAAAGCAATTACTGATTCTGATTTCAAAGAAATTTATATTGGTAGAAATGGAATTAGTAAAGATGGAAAAGTTTTAATTACTGATTGGCGAGCACCGATTAGTTCGCTTTATTATGATTCTTCTACTGGGAAGACAAGTTATAAATCACCGACAGGAGATGTTTTAGGTGAAGTAGCTTTAAAAAGACAATATGATATTGAAAATGGTAAACTAATTGAGTATTTTGATGTTGATTTAGTTTCAAGTGATAATTTATTACAAAAGTATTTAAATGCTAATAACGATTCAAGATTAAAAAGTATCGTAGCAACTATTCAAAGTGAACAAAATGATATTATTAGAAGACCTATAGATGAAAATGTAATTATTCAAGGAGTAGCTGGAAGTGGAAAAACAACAGTTGCTTTGCATAAAATAGCATATTTAGTATATAACTATATTAATAGTGTTAAACAAAGTCAATATCTAGTTATAGGCCCTAATCCAGTATTTATAAAGTACATTAAAACCGTATTACCAGATTTAGATGTAAGTGGTGTTAGTCAATTAACATTTGAACAATTTGCTAAAGATTATATAGGTGAGGAAATTGAAATAAATCCTTCAAATAAAAAAATAAGTGCAAGTATAGCTGGAAAATCAAATGATATTGACAAATTTAAATCATCGATGTTATATAAAAATATGTTAGAAAACTTTTTTGAATTATACTTAAAAGGAATTGTTTCAAAACCATTAAAATTAAATGATTTCGTTGTTTTAACCGAGGAAGAAATGGCACCTATTTTTGCTCGAGCCTTAGAAGAACAACACGCAACATTGCAAGGAAGAGTAGATGCTACAATCGAAAGATTAATAGATTATGTTAAAAATAACGTAGATTCTATATTGACAAGATATAATGAATATGAAAATAATTTATTTAAAAATGCTTCTTTGGAAGAAAGAGAAAGTTTAAGAAAAAAATTTATAAAAGAACGAATTGAAATTCAAAAAAATTGTTCCGCAACTATTAGAAAATATTTTGCTAAGGCGGTATTAAGTCCAATAAAACTATATCGTTTATTTATATCAATGCTTGATGATTTTAATATTTATGGTTATAAAAAAATAAATGAACTTAAAAAAACGACTATGGCTAATATTAAAGGAAATAAATATGACTTTGAAGATTTAGCTGCATTATTATATTTAAAATTAAGAACTGAACCTAATAGACAATATAGTAATATAAAACATACAGTGATTGATGAAGCACAAGACTTAGGTATATTTAATTTTTATGTATTAAAAAAATGTTTACCAACATCAACATTTAGTATATTTGGTGATTTAGCTCAATCGATTTATGACTATAGAGGAATTGACAATTGGGATGAAGTAAATTCTTTGATATTTAATAATAAAGCTAATATAGTTAACTTTAATAAAAGTTACCGAACGACAGCTTCAATAATGAATGTTGCCGATGCAATATCAGAAAGTATAAATTTAGGTAAATCGGATTTAGTAGTAAGACAAGGTTTGCCAGTTTCATTTGATGAAGCACCAACCTCAAATGAATTAGTTGAACAGATTGCAAATAAAATCAAAGAATATAAAGAAAAAGGTTATAAAACAATTGCTGTCATAAGTAAAACAGATTTATTATCAAGATATATTAATGATGATTTAAGAGAATTAGGAATTGTTATTCCAAATGTAACAGAAAAAGATGACGTATCTCTTGATGAATTTAGTGTATGTACAATTTCTAACCAATTAGCTAAAGGATTAGAATTTGACGCTGTAATATTAAATAATGTTAATGACAAAATATATTCTTGTGATAGTACATTAGATATGAAGTTATTATATGTTGCAGTAACAAGAGCATTACATGAATTAGATATTACATATAATGGAAAGATACCAGAAGTTCTACAAAAATTTGTAACTGAAAAAAGTAAACAAAAAAAATTATAGGAGGGAAAATGGAAGTTATATCGCTTGATGAAGGAAGAATAGTATTTAATGAAAAAGAAGTAATAAAATTGACAAGTGAAAGTGAAAAAACTTGTTTAGTAAAAGCAAGTGAAACTCTAAAAACTTTTTCTCCTTTTTCTTTTCAAGGAAAAGAATATAATATATGTACACCAAAAGTTTATGATTTTTCAAATGGGAAATTAACAATGGAAAGATGTTTTGGTGACAATCTTGAAATTTTACTTAGAGGGAGCAAACATGATGTAAATGCTTTATTAGTGAATGAACTTTTAAAGTATTTTATAGAAAATAAATTCTTTTGGAAAGATTTTGCCCCAAGAAACATAATGATTAACGATAATTATATTTATATAATGGATTTTGAAAGAGGACTAGTATTGGGTAGTATTAATATTAATGATTATTTTGCTAATAATGTGTATGAAGAATATAGTGCTTTTTTACTCCCAGATGAAAGACAAATATCAATTGATGAAGCTTTACCACTAAATATTAATTGTGAAAATATAAGTGTTGCAAGTATTGAAAGTAAGCGAATTAAAACGATTTTAAAGCAATTGGGATACACTACTTCTTGTAGTTTAAAAGATTATTATGAAGCTGTTAGAATGCTTATAAATGCTGAAACACCTTTTGTTTCTAAAGGAGAAATCATCTTTCCTTTGGTAGAATTAGAAGATTATATCAAGGAAAATGGTTATGAAAAATATGCGAAAAGGATAATAAAAGAATATGGAAAAAATAGAAGTTTATAATCCATTTAATATGGATAGCGAATTTCACATCATAACTGATAATAATAAAAGGTACTTTAAAATAGAAAATCTTTTATTAGAAATTTCTGAAAATGGTTATATACCAAAATCAGGCTTGCTATTTTATGATGTGTTGAATGAAAAAAATATTGCAAATAAGAGTATTTTAGATTTAGGATGTGGTTTTCTTGGAATTCTTGGAATTATATCTATGTTAAGAGGAGCAAAAACTATTGAAGCTGTAGATTACGATTTAAATTGTGTTTATTGGTTTAATAAATTAATTAAAGATAATAATTTTAATATTGATTGTTATCAAAGTGATTATTTTAAAAATGTTGATAATAAAAAATATGATATTATTTTATCAAACCCACCACAAATGCCTATGATAAGTGGTAGTGTCCATGATTCTGGAGGTATAGATGGAAGAAAATATATATTAAAAATAATGGAAGAAGCTAGAGCTCATTTAAACGATGATGGTAGTTTATATATATTAATTTTTGATTTTCTTGGTATCGAAAATACAAATGGCAGTGAAAAAAGTATAAAAGAAATTGCTCATGAATTGGGTTATAAAACATTTGAAGTTTTGAGTGAAAATAAAAAAATTATTAAACCAGGTAGTGTAACTTTTGATAGCATGGAACATATTCTAAGTGTTTATCCTAAATATGAGTTTACAAAAGAAAATGATTTTTATAGTAGCAAAATTAAAATAGTTAGGATGAAAAAATGAGTATAGAAGAAAGTATAGAAAAATTTAATAAAATAATGGATAATGACTTATCAATTACCCATGGTGTTTATGAACCGCCGAATAATATACCTATACTAAGGTATAAACATTTTAAAGAAAATTATAAAGTAATTGTTATAGATGATTCTAAATTGGGAAAATCTTGTATTAGATGGTTAAAAACCGAGGGAATTATACCTTATAAAATATTAAGTAGTATCAATGAAATAAAAAATTTACCAAACGATAAATATTTTGTTGTTTTGACCAATGATAGTCACAAGACAGTTTCTTACAACAAATTGTTGTTAAAAGAAATGAAGAATAAAAATATAGAATATTCTTTGTGCCCGTATGATTATGAAAAAATAGTTAAACATGATTATAACTATATTAATTATTTAGAAAAAAATAAAAAAAATATCGAAACAATGCTCAACTTACTATATGATGACGAATCTAGAGAAACATATGTTGAATATATAAGAAGCATAATGAACTATGATTTTTATAGATTAACACAGCACCCAACATGGAACAAATATTTTGATAGTAATGTTTTTTTGAAACTCGAAAATGAATGTGTAGTTAATTGTGGTAGTTCAAATGGAGATACTTTGTTTTACTTTTTAGAAAATTATGAAAAATTTTATAAGTATTTTGCTTTAGAAAGTGATGAAAAAAGAGTTTTAGAATGTAGATGTAATATAAATTTATTACCACTTAATATATCTAGTAAAATATCGATTATAGATAGTGAAATTAATAGTTCTAATTCTATTGATAATTTAATTAATGAAGAAGTTACAATTATTAATATGGATGTAGAAGGAATGGAATTAGATATAATCAAGGGAGCTATTAAAACAATAAAAAAATATAAACCAGTAATTGCTTGTTGTGCTTATCACTTGCCTAGCGATTTATATGAATTACCAATGTTTATAAAAAATATTTCTGATGATTATGAAATTATATATAGAAAATATGCTTCTACTACAAGAAATAGATTTACTAATGCAGAGTTAGTTATGTATGCAGTACCTAAAAATAGGCTAAAAAATCCCGTATAATTACGAGATTTTTTTGATAATTAAATCATCATTTTCAATATCAAAGAAAATGTTTGAACCAAATTTTATTTCATTGTTAATTATAGCTTGTGCAAGTTTGTTTTCAATTGTTCTAGTTACGAATCTTTTAATTGGTCTTGCTCCATATGATGGTTCGAATGAATGGTTGATAATATAGTCTTTTGCTTTATCTGACAAGGTTATTTTTACATTTGTGTCGCTTAAACGCTTTTCAATTTCTCCAATTATTTTATCAAGAATTTCATAAATAGTGTTTTTATCCAATGATTTAAATATAATTATTTCATCTATTCTATTGATAAATTCAGGTCTAAAAGTTTTTTTAAGTTCATTCATTACTAGTTCATTAGAATTAGTATTATTATCTAATATATATTCACTACCTAAATTAGATGTCATTATAATAATTGTATTTTTAAAATCAACTGTTCTTCCTTGTGAATCAGTAATTCTACCATCATCTAATATTTGTAATAGTATATTAAATACATCACGATGAGCTTTTTCAATTTCATCAAATAAAACAATACTATATGGATTTCTTCTTACTGCTTCAGTTAATTGACCACCTTCATCATAACCAACATATCCTGGAGGTGAACCGATTAATCTTGAAACTGAATGACTTTCCATATATTCACTCATATCAATTCTAATCATATGTCGTTCATCATCAAATAATTCATAAGCTAAAGTTTTAGCAACTTCAGTTTTACCAACTCCAGTAGGACCTAGGAAGATAAATGAGCCAATTGGCCTATTTGGATCTTTTATTCCTGCCCTTGCCCTTATAATTGCTTCACTTACTAATTTAATAGCATCATCTTGACCCTTAACTCTCTTAAGCATATTACTTTCCAAATTTAATAACTTATCTTTCTCACTACCAACTAGTTTACTAATCGGAATATTAGTCCACTTAGATATGATAGAAGCTATATCATTTTCATCAACTGTATCACTTAAAATATCTGATTTATTTTTAGCTTGCAATTCTTCTAATTCTTTTTCAAGTCTTGGAATTGTTCCATGTCTTAATTTAGCTGCTTTTTCCAAATCGTAAACGTTTTCTGCTTGTTCTAGTTGGTGGTTGGAAGCGGCAATCTCTTCTTTTTTCTTATTAATTTGGTTATTAATATTTTTTTCATCTTCCCATCTATCGCGAAGTTCTTTTTCTCTTACTTTAAGATTACTTATTTCTTCTTCAATTTCTTGTTTCCTTTTTTTAGAAATATCATCTTTTTCTTTTTTTAAAGCTTGATTTTCTATTTCAAGTTGCATTATATTTCTTGTCAATGTATCAAGTTCAGTTGGAACAGATTCCATTTGAACTTTTATAGTTGCACATGCTTCATCGATTAAATCAATTGCTTTATCCGGAAGAAATCTATTTGTTATATATCTATCTGAGAGTGTAGCAGCAGCTACAATTGCCTTATCTTTGATGTTAACTCCGTGAAAAACCTCTAATCTTTGTTTTAAACCACGTAGAATAGTAATTGTGTCTATAACAGTTGGTTCTTTAACAATTATTTTTTGAAATCTTCTTTCTAATGCACCATCTTTTTCAATATATTTACGATATTCATTTAACGTAGTTGCTCCAATACAATGAATTTCTCCTCTTGCTAGCATAGGCTTTAACATGTTACCAGCATCCATTGCTCCTTCGATAGCACCAGCACCAACAATCATGTGAATTTCATCGATAAACATAATTATTTCACCATTAGAATCTTTTACTTCTTTTAAAACGGCTTTTAGTCTTTCTTCGAATTCACCACGATATTTTGCACCAGCAATTAATGCTCCCATATCTAATTCCCATATTTTTTTATTTTTTAAACTATTCGGAACATCACCTTTAACAATTCTGTTAGCTAAACCTTCAACGATGGCGGTTTTACCAACACCAGGTTCACCAATCAAAACTGGGTTATTTTTAGTTTTACGAGATAAAATTCTTGTGATGCTTCTTATTTCATCATCACGACCTATTACGGGGTCAATTTTATTATCTTTTACAGCTTGTGTTATATCACGACCATATTTTTCTAAAACATTTTCTAAGTTTTCTTGCTCTAGATTATTCATATTATCCCTCCTTTTTGACATAACAATTATACTACTTATTTTAGCACTTGTCAAGTAAGAGTGCTAAAATATTATATGTAAATTAAAAAAGTTATACAAAAAAAGGTGTATTACTACCTTTTTTCTTCATCCATTAGTTCTCGAAATGCAACTTTTCCAACTAGAGTTTTTGGAAGTGAATCACGATATTCAAATTCCTTTGGCATTGCATATTTTGCAATATTTTTAGAACAATGTTCTTTTATACTATTTTGAACATCATCGGTTGGATTTATACCATTTTTTAATACTATAAATGCTTTAACTTTTTGCCCCTTGTAATCATCGGGAATTCCTATTACTGTTGAATATAATACATCAGGGTGAGAGTCAATAACATTTTCGATTACTTGTGGATAAATATTGTAACCTGATGAAATAATCATTCTTTTTAATCTTTGTTTAAAATAAATAAATCCTTCTTCATCCATAGAACCTAAATCACCTGTGTGTAGCCAAACAAGTCCATCTTCATGTAATTGCAGTGTATGGCCAGTTTCTTTTGGTTCATTTAAATATCCTAACATAACAGTTGGTCCTGATAAACAAATCTCACCAGTTTCGCCATAATTTAATTTAGTATGAGTATTAGGAATAACTATTTTATAGTAAGTATCTGGATATGGAATTCCAATACTTCCTTCTTTGTAATTTTCTTTAGGAGTTAGGCAACTTCCGGTAACACATTCAGTTAAACCATAACCTTCACGAATTTGACACTTAGCATTATGTTCTTGAAGAAATTTATCAACTTTTTTCTTCAAATTTATTGATAGACTATCGCCACCAGAAATTGCACATTTCAAGAAAGATAAATCCATTTCATCGATTTTTGGATTTCTAAGTAATGCTTCGTAAAGTGTTGGAACGCCAGCAATGATATTTGGCTTATATTTTTTAAGTAATTTATCAAATGTATTAACATCGAATTGTGGTAATATAACAGCAGTCGCTCCTGCACAAATTACAGTGTGAATACAGATTCCTAAACCAAACCCATGAAAAATAGGCATAATTGATAAAACTTTATCTCCTGGCTCTATACAGTCACACATAGCTTTACCTTGAATAGCAACAGCATTGAAATTTAAATTTGATAAAACGATTCCTTTTGGTTTTCCAGTAGTTCCACCGCTATATAATATTACGGCTGCATTTTTGCCACTAGTATGAATTCTAGGATTTTTTCTATATTTTTTTGAAAGTTTAATGAATTTATTATAATCTATGATTTTGTCATTTTCACAAATTTTTATTTTTCTTCCTTGTGTTACGTAATAACCAACTGATAAAATAGTAGGCATAGAAATATTTGGGCTAGCAATAATTATTTTTTCCAACTTTGTTTCATCAATTATGTTTTTAAACTTGTCATAACATACATTTATAACTAATGCAACTTTACTTTCAGATACATTTAAATAAAATTTAATTTCACTTTCCGCTGATAAGGGATGAATCATATTTGCTACTGCCCCTATCGTGTTAAGGGCATAAAAGAAAGTGATAGCTTCAGGAGTATTAGGCATACAAATTGTAACTCTATCTCCCTTTTCAACTCCAATTGCTTTTAAAGCTTTCGCACATTCTAATATATCATCAAAAAATTCTTTTAGAGTAGCTTGCCTATTAAAATAATTATAAGCAATATGTGTAGGGTATTTTTTTACAGTTTCTTCTAAAAAATCGACTAAACTTATATCGGGATAATCATAACTTGCTTTTATATTTTCATATTGACTTAACCAAGGTGTATCAATTTTCATAATTCACTTCCTTACTGATTTCATCGTTTAATAATTCAGGATTATTAATAATGTATTCTAATAACTTAATAGATTTTGCAAAGTAAAATCCGTCAGCAATTCTTTCATCTAAAGTAAAACTTATATCAACTATAGTTTTTTCTTTAACTTTGCCAGTTTCAGTTAAATAATTAATTTTGTGTATTTCACCTATTGTTGCTACAATTGAATTTGTACCATAATTATTTAAATGGTGATAGCAAGAAGCTGATTTAATGCTTCCTAAATTTGATAAAAGCACTGTCGCATAATTACTATCAGTATCAGCTATACTACTTGGAACTAATCCATGATAATCTAAAAAATAAAAAAATCTGACGATTGCTTTGGTAATGAATCTTGGAAAACTTGTTACAAATTTTAATGTATCATTTATATCATTTGTTCCTTCTTTCCTCGTTTTTGATACCTTGTCTTGAATAAATTTACTAATTTTGTCTAAATTCATAGATTTATAAGCATCTAAAATAATTAATCTTTCTTGTGCATTATCTTCAAATTTATTTTTAGCTACAAAAGAAAATGTAACTTTATTTCTTTCATACATTCTTCTTCCAGCAACAAATCTATTTAATAGTGGTCTATTATAGATTACCTTTGCGATTGCTGTTGTAAAAGCATGAAAATAAGTTATTGGATAATCACTTTCTTTGTTTAATTTATCGACATATTCAACTAATTTGGTAACATCAAATTCAGCTTTCATATAAACTTCTGCTTCTGTTCTATTTTTAAACAAATATGGCATTATAGCATGAATTGAATCCTCTGGTTTGATGTATTTACCATCTTTTCTATTTTTACTCATATTTTACTCCTAACTAGACAATAAACATTGTATCAAATATATTAATATTTTTCAAGTTGAAATAAAAAGGTTAAAATTACATAATATTATGTAGGTGGTTTTATGAAAAAAATAGTGTTTGTAGTTAGTTTGTTTATAATTGGTTTAAATAATGTTTTTGCTTTTTCTACATCGAGTAGAGCAACTGTTTTAATGGACAGTGATACTAACAATGTTTTATATGAAAGTAATCCAAATGAAATTAGAAGTGTAGCTTCAATTTCTAAAATAATGACAGCTATAGTTGCTATAGAATCTGGTAAATTAGATGATGTAGTTAAAGTGGGTGACGAAATAAATGATGCCTATGGTTCAGGAATATATATCCATATTGGTGAAGAAATAAGTTTAAGAGATTTACTTTATGGTTTGATGTTAAGAAGTGGAAATGAACTAGCGTTAACGGAATAGCAGTTGGAACTTATGAGAGAAGATTTAATAATATAACATTTTTTAAACCTTATACTTTAACATATTATTGGAAATTATATATATAACAAATGACATAGCATATTTATATAAATCTACGAGATACTAAAATAAAACTAGTATCTTTTTTTATTAGGAGGCGATTATGATGTCAGTATTTAAAATAGAAAAAAATCAAAACTATATTGTTATGAGTAATCATCATTTAAGAGATAGAAATTTATCATATAAGGCAAAAGGATTATTGTCCTTTATGTTATCTTTACCAGATGATTGGGATTATTCTCTTGCTGGATTATGTTCTATTAGCAAAGAGAGTAGAGATGGCATACGATCAATACTTAAAGAATTACAAGAATATCATTATGTTGAAATTGAAAAAGTAAGAGGAAATAAAGGTTATTTTGAATATAACTATTTAATATATGAAATACCACATTTTATTGATTTAGAAAACGAACAAAATAATCCAGATACGGAAAATCCACACCTGGATACTCCAAATGTGGAAATGCCTACACAAATAAATACTAATAAAATAAATACTAAAAAACAAATAGATAAAGATGATAAAACCAAAATATCATCTTTTTTTGTTCTTGAAGGACATAATAAATTAACATTGGAATTAATAGAAAGGGGTTATATAAATGAAGATGATATACAAATATTATATTATGATAAGTTATTTAATCAGTTATTAGAAGAAGATAATTCGTATCAAGATTTAATACAAATAATTCATTATATTGTTCCAAAAGTAGTTAAAAGAAATTTTAAAGATGAAGACGGTAATGTAATAGAAAATAAGTTTGGATATTTTAAAAATGCAATTATTAGCAATATAAATAAACTGAATATGAATATAGAAGATTTATGGGGTGAAGAAGAATTAGAAGATTTATATAATTCCAGTATGGAAAGATAAGCATAAAAAATAAATAAAACAATTTGCAAAATAGTAATATTGCAAACATTAAATATTTTTAATTTTTGTGATATAATTAGATATATGAAATGTTATTCATATTTAGGAGATGATATTTATGGAAAAATTAAATCTAGATACTTTAGAAGAAACATTGTTTGTTCCAATGAGAGGAAGAGTCTTTTGCAGTAGAACTTTTCCAGATACTTTTGAAGATGAAAAAGCATTGGAAATAGCAAAAGAGTTACCAGAAGAATATATGAATTTAGAAAGAGAAACAGAATATACTTTAATGGCTAGTGCTATTAGAAGTAAAAATATGGATATTTATATCAAAAAATTCTTATCAAAGAATCCTAATGGAACAATTATAAATGTTGGATGTGGAATGGAAACAACATTCTATAGAAATGATAATGGTAAATGTATATTTATTGAAATGGATTTAGAAGAAGTAACATCAATGAGAGAAAAAGTGTTTGGCAAGAATAAAAGAGATATTATACTAACTAAATCATTACTTGATTATAGTTGGATTGAAGATGTTAAAAAAATAGCAAAAGGTCCATATTTAATAATTGCAAGTGGAGTGTTCTATTATTTTCCTAAAGATCAAATAATAGAGTTTTTAAGAAAAGTAAAATTATTAGGTACTGTAGAAATATTATTTGATACTGTTTCTAAAAGTGGAATGAAGAGAACAAAAAAATATATGAAACAATTAGGAAAAGAAGATGCAACAATGTATTTTTATGTAGAAAAAGGAAAAGAATTAATTAATGAAATTGGAAATAATTGCAAATTAATTGATGAACATGATTTTTATGATTTTACTGAAAATAAAAGTAAATTTAAATTTAAAACAAAACTATATATGGTTATTTCAGATAAACTTCATATGGTTAAAATGATACAATTAAAATATGGAGATGAATAATATGAATATATTATTGGGATTATTAATACCTTTTGTTGGAACCACATTAGGAGCTGCAATGGTATTCCTAATGAAAAACAAATTAAATAAAAAGGTCGAAAAAGTATTATTAGGTTTTGCTTCTGGTGTTATGGTAGCTGCTTCTGTTTGGTCATTACTTATTCCATCAATTGATATGGCAAAAGAGCAAAATATAATAGCTTGGTTACCAGCAACCGTGGGATTCATTTTAGGAATTGTATTCTTATTAATATTAGATAATATAATTCCCCATTTACATATTAAAAGCAAAGAACCAGAAGGATTAAAATCTAAATTAGGAAAATCTGCAATGATGGTATTAGCTGTAACACTTCATAACATTCCAGAAGGTATGGCTGTTGGAGTTGCTTTAGCTGGGGCAATTAGTGGTAATAGTACGATTACCATGATGGGAGCAATTGCTTTATCAATAGGAATTGCGATTCAAAACTTCCCAGAGGGTGCGATTATATCAATGCCATTAAAAGAAGAAGGAAATACTAAAAGTAAGTCATTTATATATGGTACATTATCAGGTATAGTTGAACCTATATTTGGAGGACTTACTATTTTACTAACTTCATTAGTAGTTCCAATTTTACCTTATTTATTATCATTTGCAGCAGGAGCTATGATATATGTAGTTGTAGAAGAATTAATACCAGAATCACAGGTTGGCAAACATTCAAATTTGGGAACGATAGGATTTGCGTGCGGGTTTATCTTAATGATGATCTTGGATGTAGCATTAGGTTAAAATAAATCGGAAGATTAAGATATTGTGATTAATGAGATAGTTGAAAAAACTATCTTTTTAATTTTTTGTTTTATTATAAGAAACACGAAAGGAAATGTGGTATAATTTAGTTGATTGGAGTGGGAAGTATGGATAAAAGATTATTTTCTTTATTTGAGGATGAATTATTTAATGAAGCTAAGAGAATAGTTCCTCTAGTATATAACGAAAAAGAATTAACAAAATTTAATACAAAAAATAATGACAGGAATGATGGGAAAAATCAGGCGGTACCCACCCAAAAGTTGCTGTCATTCTGTCATTAAGTGAAAATTAAAAGTATGCTTCAAACTTAATTGAAACATACTTTTTTCTATGTTTAATCTAATTTATTGAATAGATCTTTGACATCAATCTCTAAAGCTTTAGCTATTTTTTGAACGGTATCTAATGAAAACTGCTTAGTAGTGCTATATTTGGCAATGATTAATTTATATCTACACAATGATCTTTGAAAAAAATTAATATTTTTTAAGGAGAATTGTGTAGGTGCATTCTCCTTTTTTTATTAATTTTTTTCTTCTAATGTTAATAAACTTAATCAGGAGGAGAATGTACTTTGGACAACAATATTACTTATGAAGTAGTAAAAAAAGAAGTTCAAAAAAGAATAATAAATTATTTATATCAAAATAACGATATTACTATTAGTGAGTATGAGGCATTAATTTCAAAGTGTGATGAAAAGATAAATAAATTAAATGAACAATTAGAAAAAAATAAAGAAAAATATTCTTATCCAATGAAAGTTGATATAAGAATATAAAAATAAATGGAGGTGATTTAAGTGGATTTATATGCTATAAGAAATATGCTAGGTCAAGGAAAAAGTATTTATGATTTACCATTAAGAGTTACATTCTATGCTCGTGTATCAACTGATAGATATGAGCAATTAAACTCATTAGAAAACCAAGTAACATATTTTAGCAATTTTATAAATGAACAAGAAAATTGGACTTTTGTAGAGGGATATGTTGATGAAGGTATAAGTGGTACAAGTGTTAAAAAAAGAGAAGACTTTTTAAGAATGGTAGATGATGCCAAAAAAAAGAAATTTGATTTAATTTTAACAAAAGAAATATCAAGATTTTCAAGAAATACATTGGATAGTATTAAATATACACAAGAATTACTTTCAAATGGTGTTGGTGTTCATTTTCTAAGTGATAACATTAATACATTTCAACCAGATTCAGAATTAAGACTTACTATAATGTCTTCAATTGCTCAAGAAGAAATAAGAAAACTTTCTGAAAGAGTTAGATTTGGATATAAAAGAAGTGTAGAAAAGGGAATAGTACCAGGCAGTAATAATATTTATGGATATACTAAAAATAAAGGTAAGTTAGTTATTGATGAGGAACAAGCTAAATTTATTAGACTAATATTTGAAACTTATGTATCAGAAAACATAGGTGTTCATAGATTGGGTTTTAAATTATTTGATGAATATGGTGTAACTAATTATTCTGGCAAACCAATTGCAGGCACTGTCATAAAAAACATAATTAGAAATCCCAAATATAAAGGATATTTTTGTGCTCATAAAGAAACTACTGTTGACTATCACGATAGAAAAAGAAAACGATTTAAAAGGGATGAATGGATTGTCTATAAGGATAATGAAACTTGTCCTCCAATAGTGTCAGAAGAATTATGGGATAAAGCAAATGAGATATTAGATGCTAGAAGTAAAAAGCACGATCAGATAAATAAAAATAATAAATATAATAAGTTCCCATTTTCTGGTTTGATGCATTGCTATTTTGATGGTGCTACATTTGTAAGAGGTACTTACCAAATTGGTAAAGGAGATAGAAGTAGAAGAAGAAAGTTTTGGGCTTGTAATAATTATAGAATACACGGCAAGAAAAAAACTGAAGGGTGTAATTCTCCTGTACTTTATTATGAAGAACTAGTTGAAGTATGCAAAAAGATATTGAATATGATACTTGTTTGTCAAGATGATTTAATAAGTGAAATAAATGATATGATTAGTGATATTAGAACAAAAAAAGATTACAAAAAAAAAATAAAACTGATTGATGAAAAATTATTCAAAAAAAATAATGAAAAAAAAGAACTTATAATGATGAGAATGAGAAAAGAAATAGACCTAAAAGAATACAACTCTCTTAAAGATGATTTAGATGACAAAATTAACTCATTAGAAGAAAATAAAAGAAAACTGATAGAAGAAGAACAAAATGAACAGTCTAGTGAAAAAAATTATGAAGATTTTAAAAAGAAGATAAATGATATGATTTTAAATGATGATGAAAAGATTTTGGAAATTGCTCAATTATTTTTTGAAGATATAAGAGTAGAGTCAATTAAGGATGATGAAACGGATCAAAAGGTTATATTACATGCTAAATTAAATGTGTCAAATTCAAAAGATGACACATTTGATTTTAACAAATTTTTGCTGCTTTTCTGTTCACGCCAGGGATGCTGCTTTAGCGATTGCTAAATATGTAGGTGGTGATGTAGAAACATTTGTAAAAATGCTTAATGAAAAAGCAAGAGAAATAGGAATGAAAAATACAACATTCAATAACCCTAGTGGTTTAGATGAAAAAAAGGGAAATATGTCAACAGCTTATGATATGGCCTTACTTATGAGTTATGCTATTAAAAATGATGAATTCAAAAAAATAGTTGGTACTAAAAAACACACTGTTAAAACTAATATGAATTATTATTCATGGACAAATAAAAATAAACTATTATTTAATTATAAATATACAACAGGAGGAAAAACAGGATTTACAGAAATAGCTAGAAGAACATTAGTAACAAGTGCAAGTAAAAATAATATTAATTTAGTCGCAGTAACACTAAATGATGGCAATGACTTCTATGACCATATAAATATGTATGAAGAAGCATTTAATAATTACACTAAATATCGTATCTTAAAAAGTGGTCGAATAAACATTATAGGAGAAAATTACTATAATAATTTAAGTGTCAAAAGAGAATTTAATTTGTTACTTAAAGATAGTGATAAAAATAATGTTCTTCTCAAATATGAATTAGTTAAAAAAAATAATTTTAGTGATGAAGAAGTAGTTGGAAAAGTAAAATTGTTAGTAAATAATGAAAAAGTAGATGAACAAGATGTATATGTACTTAAAACACAAAAGAAAAGTTTTTTTCAAAGAATAAAGGATTGGTTATGTGGTAAATAAAATATGGGGCTTATTTATATTAATAGGTATAATATATTGTTTTTCTAAAGGAGAATTAGATACCTTAAACACAACCATATTAGATAGTGCTTCTAAAGCTTTTTCATTAGTTGTAAAAATATTTCCCGTTATGGCTTTATGGCTAGGTATATGTAAAATAGCTGAAGAATCTGGTTTGTTAAAAAAAATATCTAATAAAATTTCTTTTGTTCTTAAATACATATTTCCTGAAATTCCTAAAGGTCATGTATCATTAAGTTATATTAGTTCAAATATAATTGCTAATATGTTTGGGTTGGGTAATGCTGCAACACCATTTGGATTAAAAGCAATGCAATCTCTACAAGAACTTAATGATAATAAAGAAGTAGCAAGTAGGTCGATGATAACTTTTTTAGTTTTAAATACAAGTGGAATTACAATTGTTCCAACAACAATTATTTCTCTTAGAATTGCTTATGGAAGTAATAATCCAACTAGTATTGTTGGGATGTGTTTTCTTATAAGTGTACTAGGTACAATAATTGGGCTAATGATTGATAGACTATTTGCAAGGAGGAAATGATGTCAAAATTAATTATTCCTTTTATAGTTTTGTTTATAATTTTATATGGATTTTATAAAAAAGTTCCTTTGTATGATACTTTTATAGATGGAGCAAAAGAAAGTTTTGAAATGATATTAAAATTATTTCCACCATTGTTAGCAATGGTTTTGGCTATTAATATTTTAGTAAATAGTAATATTTTAGAACTTTTAAATTATATAAACATCTTAAAATTAATTCCTAGTGAAATCATTCCTATGGCTTTAATAAGACCGATTTCTGGAACATCATCACTTGCTATTTTGGCAAATATTTATGAACAATTTACTCCAGATGGATATATAGGAACACTAGCATCTTTTATTCAAGGTTCGACAGATACAACATTTTATGTTCTAACCCTATATTTTGGAAGTGTTGGTATAAAAAAAATAAAATATGCTTTATGGGCAGGATTATTAGCTGATTTAGTTAGTATTACATTAAGTATTATTGTAGCTTCATTTTTATTTTAATGTTGTAAAATAATTTTATTTTTGATACAATCATTATAGAAGGGAGTATGTTATGAAGAAAATTTTATTAGGATTGGGATTATGTTCTACATTAGTATTGACAGGATGTGGAGGTAAAACATTAACTTGTACACTTGACCAAAGTCAATCAGGAATTGATATGAAAAGTAAAATGATTATTAATTTTGATGACAAAGGTGAAGCAGTTAAAAAAGTAGATGTTGAAATGAATATCACTGTTGATGACGAAACTAAAAAAGTAATGGAACAAACTGGAATGTCTATGGAAGCTTTTTCTAAAACAATGTCAAGTAACTTTGATGAGTTAAAAGAAGAAGGATTTACTGTTGATTCTAAGGTAAGCAATAACACTATTAAATTTAAAGCAAATATTAATTCGGATAAATTATCTGATGAACAAAAACAAGCTTTAAATTTAAATGGTGATAGTATGGATTCTATTAAAAAAGACCTAGAAGAATCAGGATTCACATGCAAATAAGAAGTGAAAACTTCCTTTTTTTCGCATTTCAACCGCACCACTTAATTAT
>ULNI01043605.1_pt1 | contig 43688 bp, 29 predicted proteins | sample 1951881 | NCBI WGS metagenome assembly ULNI01 (sample SAMEA4835573, study PRJEB28245) | human gut metagenome | biome: gut microbiome; material: fecal sample | place: Denmark | collected 2008
CGCGCGCCTCGCGATAGCGCACGGGTTCGATGCGGCGGTCCCACTTCAGCGAGTTGTAGCCGAAGAGTGACTGACGATAGCCGATGTTGACGGGTGATGTCTGGTAAGAGTGACTATCGTCGCTGAAGAGGTCGATGCGTTGGGCCGAGGTCTCCACGAAGAAGGTACCGCCTGTCCAGGGTACATTTTGCGTCAGGCTCAGGGTCAGGTCACTGGCGAGCAGATTCTGTTCCACAAACTTCACACTGCCGTCGCCCATTGTCACCTTGTTGATGGCGCGATCCAGGTAGGGGTTGGACGTCAGCGTCAGGTTGGGCAGGTAGTTGGCTCGGTAGTAGCGATAGTTCCAGTAGGAGGAACGGAAGCTGTGGCGGGCACTCTGTGCATCGGGCGACTTTTCCTGCGCATGGTGGATAGTCTGTTGCAGGGTCAGTTCCAGGGCCTCCTGGGCGTGGAGGACTGTCCCCATGCCGCAAGTGGCCGCTATCAGTAAAAGGATACGTTTGAACATAGTTTTTCCATTATTTTATAAATAGATATCAAAATCCGTGCCAAATGGTTAACTGGCTGTTGACCAGTAATTAAGCGAAATATTCTGTGGGGGCTTACGTGCACTATCGCACAAAAATAGTGCGGAAGCGCACGTACAGCACACGGATATTATACGTATCTTTGTCCCGACACACAATGTATCATGATTATGGAGAAATTTGGTAAGATATTGATTGTAGATGACAACGAAGATGTACTCTTCGCCCTCAATTTACTGCTTGAGCCTTACGCCGAGAAGATAAAGGTCATCACCGGTCCTGAGCGGCTGGAATATTTCATGACGACCTTTCAGCCGGATGTCGTGCTACTGGATATGAACTTCAGCCGCGATGTGGTGAGCGGACAGGAAGGCTTCGACTGTCTGAAGCAAATCTTGCACATAGACCCGCAGGCGGTGGTTATCTTCATGACCGCCTATTCGGACACCGACAAGGCTGTACGGGCCATCAAAGCGGGAGCTACGGACTTCATTCCCAAACCGTGGGAGAAGGAAAAGCTGCTGGCCACGTTGTCTTCGGGTATGAAGCTGCGCCGCTCGCAACGCGAAGTAAACCTGCTGAAGGAGCAGGTGGAAGCCCTGAGCGACGGCAATGCCGACGAACGCATCATCGGCGAATCGGATGCCATGCGGGCCATCTTTGATACGGTGGAGAAGCTGCGCGACACGGATGCTAACATCCTGATTCTTGGTGAGAACGGTACGGGAAAAGACATCATCGCCCGCCTGCTCTACCGCCATTCACCTCGCTCGGGAAAGCCTTTCGTCACCATCGACTTGGGTAGTATCCCCGAACAACTGTTCGAAAGCGAGTTGTTTGGCTACGAGAAAGGCGCCTTTACCGATGCCCGCAAGGCCAAGGCAGGACGTATGGAAGTAGCCACAGGCGGTACGCTGTTTCTCGACGAGATAGGTAACCTCTCTCTGCCTATGCAGGCCAAGTTGCTCACCGCCATCGAGAAGCGACAAATCAGTCGGTTGGGCAGTACACAGAGTACGCCCATCGACGTGCGGCTCATCTGCGCCACCAATGCCGACATCCGACGAATGGTGGAGGAAGGGCGTTTCCGGCAGGATTTGCTCTACCGCATCAATACCATTGAACTACACATTCCGCCTTTGCGCGAGCGAGGCAACGACATCTTGCTATTGGCCGATCACTTCCTGCAACGTTATGCCCGCAAGTACCGGAAGGAGATGCGTGGTCTGACGCGCGAGGCCAAGAACAAGCTATTGAAATATGCTTGGCCGGGTAACGTGCGCGAGCTGCAACATACGATGGAGCGCGCCGTCATCCTGGGCGATGGTTCCTTGCTCCGCCCCGAGAACTTCGTATTTCAGGCCTCTTCTGTCGCTCGTCCGCATAAGGAGGAAAAGGAAGTGCTCAACTTGGAACAATTGGAACGGCAGGCTGTGGAGCGTGCCATGCGTCTGAGCGAGGGAAACATGACGAAGGCGGCCGAATACTTGGGTATTACGCGGTTTGCCCTATACCGAAAAATTGAAAAGTTAGGCTTATGAGACGCTATTCATTCATCGTTGTTCTTCACGTTCTTGCCATCGCTCTGCTGGCGGTAGGCGTCTACTTGTTGGCTGTCAGGGAGCTGTGGTTCAGTGCCCTGATGGTGTTTCTTGTGTTGGTAGCTGTAGGTTTCAACCTCTACCGTATGCAGATGGTCCAGATACGCATGATGCGTCACCTGGCCGAAAGTTTGCGCTTCGATGACATGATGCTTTCTTTCCGCTCGCCCTATCGCAATCGCTCGATGGAACAGATGGTGGACGAGTTGTGTGAAGCCATGCGGAACTTCCGTACCCACGTGTTGGAACACAACGAGATGGCAGCCTGGCAGAAGTTGATACGTGTGCTGACACACGAAATCATGAATTCGCTGACGCCCATCATTTCCCTGTCCGAGACGCTGTGCGAACGTGAGGTAGACGAGCGTAGTTACAGCCTGATGTATCAGGGTATGCAGACCATCCACCGGCGTAGCAAGGGCTTGTTGGAGTTCGTAGAGAATTATCGCAAACTGACTCGCCTGCCCGCTCCCGTGCGTCGTCCGGTATTACTTACTGAGTTGTTGCTGGACCTGCGCAAGCTCTTTCCTGAGGACTACATCCACATCGAACTCCCGACCGAAGACCGTACTTTGCAGATAGATCGTACACAGATTGAACAGGTGCTTATCAATTTGATAAAGAATGCGCGTGAGGCATGTGCCAAGTGTGAGCATCCTTTAATTGAGATTAAAGTGCTGCCTGCACAGTCGTGGCAATGCCGCATTGCGGTCAGTGACAACGGTGAGGGAATTTTACCTGAGGTGTTGGACAAAGTTTTTGTTCCTTTCTTTACCACTAAATCCGGTGGGCAGGGCATCGGACTGAGCTTGTGTAAACAAATCATGAACCGTCATGGCGGGAATATCACGGTGAAGTCTACCGTGGGGCAAGGTTCCTGCTTCACTCTTCTATTCGGCTGAACAACGGAGGTGTGTCAAGAAGCACTGATGACTTTATGTAAAGCCGATATGATTTTTCATTTTTACCGTTACAGATGCAAACAACTGCAATCGTACTCTGACGCCATATTTCCATACCTGCTAACGAAGCGTGGCGTTACAACCTCATGAAGCGTATCGTCAGATTGTGATACAGCCTTCGTCCTTTTCTCTCCCAGGAAATCAATAAAGCGTCAGTTTAAACGATACGAACTGACAGATCAAACGGTTTACCCCGGCTCAAGGCTGGGATGACAGCTCCGTGTAATCCGTGACTGAAAAAGCGGACGTTCATCTTGATGTATCCTCTTTAGATTTAGAATAAAAAACGAGGGCGTGTCAAAAGCAGACACGCCCTCGTCTATTTTGATAGTTGGAAATAATTCGCTTATTTCTTTGTCTCTTCCGTTGTTGCGGCGTTCTTCTTGATTAACTTGTAAGCAATCGGCGAAGCGATGAACAAGGAGGAGAAGGTACCGAACACAACACCTAAAATCATAGCGAACGAGAAGCTACGGATGCTTTCACCGCCCAAGATGAAGATGACAACCAGCACAATCAGTGTAGACGAACCGGTGAACAATGTACGGGTCAGCGTAGAGTTCAGTGAATCGTTGAACAACTGGAATGTACTGCGCTTGGGATAGAGGTGGAAGTATTCGCGTACACGGTCGAAGATAACCACCTTATCGTTGATAGAATAACCGATAGCAGTCAGAATGGCACCGATAAAGGTCTGGTCAATCTCCATGGAGAACGGAAGAATGTTCCAGAACATGGAGTAAACACCCAATATCAAAATCGTGTCGAATGTCAATGCTGCAATGGAACCTACACTGTAAGCGATGTTGCGGAAGCGGAAGAGAATGTAAAGACCGATACCCAGCACGGCAAAGATAACGGCCCATACGGCTGCTACCTTAAGGTCATCCGCAATGCTCGGACCTACTTTCTGCGAACTGATGATACTGCCGCCCGTGTGATTGTCGCGGTCGATGAAGGTCTCCAACGAGATATTCTTCGTGAGCAACGGCTTCAATACTTCATACAGCTTGGCTTCGATTTCAGAGTCTACGTTATTGCCTTCTTCGTTGATGCGGTAGTTGGTGCTGATACGCACTGTCTTACCATCGGTGCCGATGGCGATAACCGTTACGTTGGCATCCTCGAATTGGCCTTCTATGAGTTCGCGCACTTGTTCGGGCTCGATGGACTGTTCAAAGCGCACCTGATAATTGCGGCCACCAGTGAAGTCAATACTTTGACTCAAGCCTCGAACGAAGAGGAAGCCTACACAAATCAGGACGATTATCAATCCGCTGGAAAGCCATGTCTTATTATACTTCATGAAGTTGTACTTCGTATCTTGCAACACGCCTTTGGACAGAGGAGTCTCAAACGTAAGGTTCAACCACTTGTCTTTGTTCATGAAATGCTCGAACACGAGACGGGTTATAAACACGGCGGTAAAGAACGAAATGGCGATACCGATAATTAACGTCGTGGCAAATCCGCGGATAGGACCCGTTCCGAAGTAGAACAGAATGACACCGGTGATGATAGACGTAAAGTTGGAGTCAAAGATGGCGGAGAAGGCGTTGGAATAACCGTCTTTCAAGGCATCTTTCACTTTCTTGCCTAAACGAAGTTCTTCCTTGGTACGTTCGAAAATCAACACGTTGGCATCCACGGCCATACCCAGTGACAATACCAAACCGGCGATACCGGACATGGTCAATGCGGCCTGGAAGGAAGAAAGGATACCGAGGGTGAAGAAGAAGTTGAGCAGCAGGGCGCCATTGGCAACCATACCGGCTGTGAAACCGTACATGGAGCACACGTATACCATCAGCAGGATGAAGGCGACGATGCAGGAAATGATACCGGCTTCGATAGACTCCTGACCCAGTGACGGTCCTACAATATCTTCCTGAACAATGTGAGCCGGGGCAGGCATCTTACCGGACTTCAGCACGTTGGCCAAGTCTTTGGCTTCTTCGGGAGTGAAATGGCCGGTGATTTGTGAGTTACCTCCGGTGATTTCATTCGATACAGTCGGAGCAGAATATACGTAACCGTCCAATACGATGGCGATGCAACCTTGCGTAACAGCCACTTTCTTGGTCAGCTGTGCCCAGCGGCGTGCACCGTCGGTATTCATAGACATACTTACAGACGGCTTACCATATTGGTCGAAGTCGTCCTTGGCGTCTACAATAACATCGCCTTCCAATGGAGCACGGCCATTACGCTCGGTGGCCCGGATGGCATACAGTTCGAAGGTTTGTTTCTTGGGATCGAAAGAAGCGGCGGATACACCCCATTTCAGGCGGAGATCTTTCGGGAACTCGGCTTGTATTTCGGGCATAGCCAGGTAGCGGTTCACCTCAGCTGTATCCTTAGCCAGCGCATAGGCTGCAATCGGACCAACATTGGGATTTACTTGCAGAATAGCAAGCAGTGGGTGATCTTTCTTGTACTGAGCCAGGTCAGCTTCCTGTGCAGCAGTGCTTTCACCTTTCAGAGCAGCTGCAAGACTGTCGGTTGCGCTTGTTGCGGCAACGGCAGCAGTTGTGTCGATGGCAGCGGCTGTATTGGTCGTGTCGTTGGCGGCCAGCAGGCTGCGCAGCTTGGCATCGGCCGACTGCATATAAGGAGCGATTTCGTTGGCGTTGTAAGTTTCCCAGAATTCCAGATTTGCAGAACCTTGTAACAATTTTCTTACACGTTCAGGTTCTTTGATACCCGGAAGTTCTACCATGATACGTCCCATTTTGTCTTCCAGACTTTGGATGTTGGGCTGAACCACACCAAAGCGGTCGATACGGGTACGAAGTACATTATATGAATTGTCTACAGCGGCTTTTACTTCTTCGCGCAGTACTTTTTCTACTTCTGCGTCAGTCGACTTCTGATTGACTTTGTCTTTCAGTTGCTGGGTAGCGAACAGCTGTGCGAGCGGAGCGTCCGGAGCCAGACGGTGATACTCTCTGATGAAAAGCGTGATGACGTCATCTTGGCTGGTAGTAGCTTGCTGGGCTGCTGTAGCCAGTGCCTGGTTGAATGTCTCATCAGACTTGTTGTCTGCCAGTGCCTTGATGACATCGGGTACAGAAACTTCCAGGATGACGTTCATACCACCCTTCAGGTCCAGACCTAAACCAATTTCCATCTCTCTACAATCTTTCAGGCTCCAGTTCCATAACCAAACCTTTTCATTGGCCAGCGAGTCCAGATAATTCTGCTCTGCCTGTGGGTCTCCGTTTGCTATCTCACGCGCCTTGTTCGTATAGTGGCGGGTCACGAAGGAGAAGGACAGGTAGAACACGCATACCAAGGTCAGCAGTATGGCAAAAGCCTTTACAAATCCTTTGTTTTGCATGTTACTTTTAGTTTATTATGATTACTTTATTGATTAATTTCTACGCATTTACAAGGCTGCAAATATAGTTCTTTTTTCACAATATATTACTTCGTGGCCTTATTTTTTTAAATCTCAGAAGCCTTGACGCTGTTATTTCTCTTTGAAAGTGAAGTAACACCAGATGGGATAGTGGTCAGAATCTTTGATGCTTTTGTCCACTGTGCAGTTATAGGTTTGCAGGTCTTTGCTGGTCAGGATATGGTCAATGCGAAAATAGAACTTGTTCTGATTGTACGAAATGCCCAGTCCTTGTCCCGACTGGGCGAAAGCGTCGTTCAAGCCGCGTCCGGCTATGCGGTGGGCGTAGGAAATAGGAGTGTCATTGAAGTCGCCGCAGACAATGACCGACGAATGTCTTGATTGTCCGACAACTCGGGCGATGGCGTCGGCCTGTGGAGCACGTATGGCCGAAGCCTCAGCCAACTTGCTCAGGAGCAGACGTACACCATTTTCCACCTTCTTCCGTTCGGGTGTGGCCAGCATCTCCTCGTAGACTTCCTTGTCTGCTTTCGTCAGCTTGTTCGATTCCAGGTGATTGTTGATGAGGAGCAGTGTATCCTCACCGATTTTCAGCTCGTAGACCATTGAGCCGTTATAGTTGCTTGGATAATCCAGTTTGCGGGCTGACAGGATGGGATGTTTGGAATAGATGGCCATGCGGTTGAGGGTTCCCTCTGCCTCGCCCAGTTTGGCGATGTGGTGGTAGGGATAGGATTTCAAGGCCTGGTCGATGTCGCGCTGTGTCAGATGGCGGCGCAAGCCGGAGACTGCATATTCCTGTAGGCACAGAATGTCGGCTCCGCTCTCTTGAAGATAGGTGAGTATCGGGTTTTTCCCGTCTTTTTTTGTGCATCCGTCAAAGCCCATGATATTGTATGAAAGGATTTTCAGGCTTTCTTCCGGCAGGTGGTCGGTATGGAAATTGACGGGCATGTAGCTGCGTATCTGCGGATATGCCAGCAACATTCCAGCCAACGGCAATAGAGCCAGCTTGTAGTGTTGTATGATCAGCCAGAAAAACAAAAAGCAGATGTTTGCTATCAGGAAAATAGGGAAAGCCAGGCCCAGACAGGATCGCAACGGATGCTCGACTGGTTGAATATAAGGACTGTAGGCCGTGAGCAGAAATGCCACTGTGAAAGCGGCATTCACGGCTCCGATTGTGAGTGCTGCAACATTTCGGAGAAGTTTCATGTGCGTTGTTTATCTTTTGCTGGCATCGAACAGGCTTTTCTTTTCTTCAGCAGTCAGGCTTTCGTATCCCGATTTCTTCAGCTTCTCCAGGATGCGGTCTATTTCGTCCGACTGGCTTTTCTTCCGTGCGTTGTATTCGTAGTCTTTCTGACGGTTTCCGCCATAGTTTATTTTCATCTTCGGTTTGCGAGGGCGGGGGCTGAAGAGACCTTCTATGCTATCCAGCAAACGGTTGATCCATGCGGTGATGTCTCTTCCTTTGCTAAGGGAAGCTGCGAACCACAAACCTGCTAATGCTCCACCAAGGTGGGAAATGTGTCCTCCTGCATTGCTGGAGGTGATGAAGAGCAGGTCCATACCGATAACAATCAGGGCCAGGTACTTCAGCCGAACGGTTCCAAACAGGAAGAGCTGTATCGGATAGTTAGGTTCTCTATATGCGGTAGCAGCAACAATAGCCAATACCGATGCCGATGCTCCCAGTAGGAAAGAGCCTTCTATCATGTATTGGAAATAGGGGAATACATTGTAAGACACCATATAGAGCAATCCTCCGCAGATACCTCCCAGCAAATATACGCCACGCAGGTGTTTGGCGGAGAAGAATTGCAGGAACAGGGTTCCAAACCAGTAGAGCCACAACATGTTGAACAGAATATGCAGTAGTCCCGCATGCATGAACATGTAGGTCAGGATCGTCCAGGGTTGCATGATGAAGCGACTGAACGAGGCCGGAAGTTCCAACCAGCTGATCCAGCTGCCTAATGAATGGTTGAACAATTGGAACAGGATTCTGACCAGCGTGACTACAACAAAGACGGCAACGTTGATGTAGACCAACCGCAGGCAGATGTTACCTCTACGGAACTTTTCTTTTAAATCAGTTATAATAGTAGCCATTTCCTCTGTTTTTGTTTCTCCAGTACATAATCAAAAGGAATCCGAAAATCATTCCACCCAAGTGGGCAAAATGGGCAACATTGTCGCCGGCACTGTTGGCCAGTCCCGAGTAGAGTTCTATCAGTGCGTAGCCCATGACGAAATACTTGGCCTTGATGGGGAAAGGCAAGGGGAAGATGAACATGGGTTGATTGGGAAACAGCATGCCAAAACCCAGCAGGATGGCATATACCGCTCCCGAAGCTCCTACCGTAGATGAGTTTAGCACCAGATTCAGGCTGGCCATCGCAGGATCTACAAAATTCATGTTCGATTGCAATGCTTTAGATCCCTGTTCAAAAACGGCTTGGATGGCTTCCGGGCTCATACCCGATTCGATGGTGAAGTAGCGGACGGCTGTTACGGCTTCCTGTATCAGGCCGGCGCCAATACCGCAAATCATGTAGTAGGCCAGAAAACGCTTGGGACCCCATACCTGCTCCAGGATGCGTCCGAACATCCATACGGCGAACATATTGAAGAAAACATGTGTGAAGCCGGCATGCATAAACATGTAGGTGATGAGCTGGCCGACATTGAACCGGTCGGATAATACAAAATGCAGTCCCAGGTAATCGGCAAGATCTATTCCATAGCTTTCGGCTACAAGCGTACCAAGAAACATCAGTACATTAATAATCAGCAGATTTTTGGTAACTGTCGGAATGTTGTTCATATAGAATTCTTTTGATTTATCAAGACTGCAAAAATACGAATAAATTCTGTTATGCAACAGGAAAAGTGTATCTTGTTGATTCTTTTTCAGTTTTTGGGCTCTTTTTTCTTCTCTTTTTATTTGATATTCAGAATATTTGCTATATTTTTGTGGGGACTGGCTCGGAATACTTTTCTTGTTAAACAATATACATTTCAAAAGAACTAAGGTTATGAATAAGACTGATTTGATTGCTGCCATGGCTGCCAGTGGTGGAATGGCGAAGGCGGATGCTGCAAAGGCTTTGAATGCATTTATGGAGGCAGTGGCCGATGCGTTGAAGAAGGGCGATAAGGTGACTTTGGTGGGATTTGGGACTTTTTCGGTGACTGAGAGGGCGGCTCGTACAGGAGTTAATCCGGCTACGAAGCAGATGATTGAGATTCCGGCGAAGAAAGTTGTCAAATTTAAGGCAGGTTCGGAATTATCGTTCGACTGATAAAGGTATTTATTGGATCGTATCGTTTTTTAGGGAAATATGGGTTGCTGGCTTGTTCGCGGTTCTTTCTGTGGAGGGCTTGTGACCCATTCTTGTTTGAGGGTTAGGGTGCGCTTATATGGGAAAGCTTGAAAACTTCGTTTTCCGCTTTGCGCTTCTCTCGGTTTGCACTATCTTTGCAGCAGGAAATAATTAGAAACTATGGATATACAACAGAAACTGGTAGCGTCCGTCATCAGCGGACTGAAAGCACTCTATGGGCAGGATGTGCCTGCCGCACAGGTGCAGTTGCAGAAAACCAAGAAAGAATTTGAAGGACATCTGACGCTGGTTGTGTTCCCCTTCCTCCGCATGTCGAAGAAGGGACCCGAGCAGACGGCGCAGGAAATCGGTGAATATCTGCTGGCAAACGAGCCTTCACTCGTGGCCAAGTTCAACGTCATCAAGGGCTTCCTGAACCTCACCATTGCTTCGTCGGCATGGATCGAGCTGCTCAACGGCATTCAGGCTGATCCGCACTACGGATTGACTGAAGCTACAGATCAGTCGCCGCTGGTGATGATCGAGTATTCGTCGCCCAACACCAACAAGCCTCTCCACTTGGGGCACGTGCGCAACAACCTGTTGGGTAACGCCTTGGCCAACATCATTGCCGCCAATGGCAACCGTGTGGTGAAGACCAACATCGTGAACGACCGCGGTATTCACATCTGCAAGTCCATGCTGGCTTGGCTGAAGTATGGCAACGGTGAGACGCCCGAGTCGAGTGGCAAGAAGGGCGACCACCTCATCGGCGACTACTACGTAGCTTTCGACAAACATTTCAAGGCTGAAGTGAAGGAGTTGATGGCCAAGTATCAGGCCGAAGGCATGAACGAGGAAGAAGCCAAGGCTAAGGCCGAAGCCGAATCGCCCCTGATGAAGGAAGCTCGCGAGATGCTCGTGAAGTGGGAGGCTGGTGACCCTGAGGTACGTGCCCTGTGGCAAAAGATGAACGACTGGGTATATGCCGGCTTCGACGAGACTTACAAGATGATGGGTGTCAGCTTCGACAAGATATACTACGAATCGAACACATACTTGGAAGGCAAGAAGAAAGTGCTCGAAGGACTGGAGAAAGGTCTTTTCTACCGCAAGGAAGACGGCTCCGTGTGGGCCGACCTGACGGGCGAAGGCCTCGACCACAAGCTGTTGCTCCGTGCCGACGGTACGTCGGTCTACATGACGCAGGACATCGGTACGGCCGAACAGCGTTTCTCCGACTATCCCATTGACAAGATGATCTACGTGGTGGGCAACGAGCAGAACTATCACTTCCAGGTGCTGTCCATCCTGCTCGACCGTCTGGGCTTTGAGTGGGGCAAGAGCTTGGTACACTTCTCCTATGGTATGGTGGAACTGCCCGAAGGCAAGATGAAGAGCCGTGAGGGTACGGTAGTCGATGCCGACGACCTGATGGAGGAGATGATCAACACCGCCAAGGAAACCAGTGGCGAGCTGGGTAAGCTGGACGGTCTGACGCAGGCCGAGGCCGACGACATCGCCCGCATCGTAGGTTTGGGTGCGCTGAAGTACTTCATCCTGAAGGTGGATGCCCGCAAGAACATGACGTTCAACCCCAAGGAATCCATCGACTTCAACGGCAATACCGGTCCTTTCATCCAATATACTTACGCCCGCATCCAGTCCGTCCTGCGCAAGGCGGCCGAAGCAGGCATCGTTATCCCCGAGCAGCTTCATTCGGGCATTGAGCTGAGCACGAAGGAAGAAGGTTTGATTCAGATGCTGGCCGACTTTGCCGGCGTGGTGAAGCAGGCAGGCGAGGACTACAGTCCTTCAGGCATTGCTAACTACTGCTACGACCTGGTGAAGGAGTACAATCAGTTCTACCACGACTTCAGCATCCTGCGCGAGGAGAATGCCGATGTCAAGGTGTTCCGTCTCGCCCTGTCGCGCGAGGTGGGCAAGGTAGTCCGTCTGGGCATGGGCCTGCTGGGCATCGAAGTTCCCGAACGTATGTAAGCCGTAGTGCTTATTTGATATAGTTTTCAGCAGGGGAGCGCATCGTGTGGGTGCGCTCCTTTTTTATTGTTTCTGTCAGATACCTTCTATGATATAATCTTGTTCTTGGGAGAAGGGTTTCAGCGTATGTGTCCATTCCTTTCCGTCAGAAGAAATCAGGCGCAGGGATCGGATGTCTTCCTTTTTGTCGGTTTTGAACATGAGGAGACCGTCCTTGTCCGTTGTTCCTCTGTATTGTTGGTTGGCATAGATTTTTATGTTTCCCGTTTGGGGGCGGGAAGGGCTGGATTTGACCATCAGGATGAAGCCTCTTTCATTGTCCTCCAGTTCGAGCCAGCTGACCTCTTGCCGGGTTGTACAGGTGTCCGTAGGTTGGCTTTGGAAAGCGGAGAGGGCGGAGAGGGATGCATCTGTTATGGTGGAGGTAAACGTGAATTCTCCATTTCTGATTTGTATGCTCTCGGGAGCGATGCCGAGTGTCTGTAGCAAAGAGTCACGCTTGGCTTTGGAAAGCATGGGGAGAAAGATGCGTTTTCCGTTGGGGAACTCGGCGCTTTGGCTGCCGAAGGGTTGCGCCTTTCGTTGGTTGGCATGGATTCTGTCCACATAAATCAGATATTCGTAGTTCAGGATATGGCCCTTGCGGTAGTATTCGGTTACGAACGGCAGGTATTTGAGTTGAGTGGGGGAGTCGGCATGTTGCAGCACCATGAAGCAGGCTCTCCAACTGTTGTCCGACAGGCCTTCAAGCCGGCCGTTGATGATGGAGTCGACGATGGGCAGGACTATCGACTGGTTGATGGAGTCGGTTCTGTCCCATTGGCGCAAATAGATCTCCTTTTCTTTCGGGTCATGGCTTTGATTGTAATCGTGTCTCACTTTCTGGTCGTTGTGCAAGACTACTTTGAGCAGCGAGTCGATTGTGACGGCTGGCCTTTGTTCTTGAGCCTTGGACGGATGGGAGTAAAAGGCAAGAAAGATCAATAGAAGCAAGGTGTTTATGAATTGTTTCATGACAGAATTATTTTTCATTACTACAAATGTACAGAAATAAGCAAATACCTGCAAGCGCTTGAAGGCTTAATAATATCCCTCTTTACGCTGCTCAAGTTTATAGTTAGCTCGCTCAAGTCCATAGTTAGCGTCGTAAAGTAGGCTTTGGCATTTTCTTTTCCGGCAATCGTTTTCGGTAAAGCATCGTTTTCTCGTGTGTAAAGCATTGCTTTTTATGGGAGAAAACATCGTTTTCTTAAAAGGATTTCATGAATGGGTGAAGGGTGTACAGACTTTTTGTGTTTCCTTTTAAATTGGTTTCATGCTTTCACGAGAGTATAAGCTGCTGTTTTACAGTGGATAATTGTGAAAGATAATCCTTCACACCTGTGAAGGATATTTTTCTGTGACACCTTGACACCCTATATTTATAGAATCCACGCGCGCGCGGGCGAGAGTGACTGTTAATTCTAATTTAACATTAACAGTTGAGTAGTGAATTTGTTATTTATATAATAAAAGTTTGTTTTTTGCGTGACAAGGTGTCACACCCTTGTTGAAATTGTCTATTTGGATGATTCCTTGTAGCTGGCTTTCAGCGTTTTGCGATTTTTTACAAAGAAATCTTCAAAAATAGGATTAGGTTTTTCTCTCCTGTCCGTCTTTATAACAGAACGAAATCTGAAATTATGCAGAATCAAGACCCCATAGAAGAAGCACGGCGCCATCCGTTGGTATCCTACTTCAAGTCTCGGGAAAAGGAAGTGCCCGAGGAAGAGATTGACCGACGCTGGAACGATTTGGCTCGCCGCTTGCAGCGTGAATCCGCTCCCCGTCGGAGTAAGGTGTGGCGCCTGTATGCCGAAGTGGCCTGTGCGGCCGCTTTGTTGGCGGGTGTGCTTTGGGGTGGAAAACTCTATATGGACCGTCAGTCCCATTCTTTGGAACAGGCTATTGCCCAGCTCGACCAGTGTTCCATCGATACGGCCAGTCAGGTGCTGCTTATCACTCATGCCGAACAGCGTATCGAGGCCGGTAAGGATGCCTGCATAGCCTATTCGGAGAAAGGTAAGGTTTCGGTGAACCAGCGCCAGGTGGAAGAGGCTCCACAGAAGTTGGAATACAACCAGCTGATTGTGCCTAAAGGCAAGTCGTCCCAGCTGTTACTGGCCGATGGAACTTCGTTGTATGTCAATGCCGGTACGAAAGTGGTCTATCCAAGCGTATTTGCAGGCAAGACCCGTGAAATCTATGTGGACGGTGAAATCTACATCGACGTCAAGAAGAATACAGAGCAGCCGTTTATTGTCAAAACTCCCGGCTTCGATATCCGTGTGACGGGTACAGCCTTCAACGTGAATGCCTATAAGTCGATGAGCGAGTCGGAAGTAGTGCTGGTACGTGGTTCCATCATTGTGACCGACCATGCCGAGCGTGAAACAGCTGTGAAACCCAATGAACTTCTTCGCCTGACCGACGGTGTGGCCCGTTCCAAACGTCAGGTCGATGCTTCTGAATATACAGCTTGGACACAAGGATATTTCCCTTTGCAGGGACGCAGCATGGAAAGCATTCTTCAGCGCCTGTCGTTCTATTACGGTTGCGACCTGACGTGCGAACCTTCTGTCAAAGACTTGTCGCTACGGGGTACCATTGATATGAGCGTTCCCCTTCCCAAGGTGCTCGAACGAATTGCGAAAATACATCCCATCGGCATTCGCCAGACGACCGATGGTTACCATTTGTTTATAACCCCAAATACTAATCTTTAAAAAACACGGACTGCCTATGAGAAAGGAAATATGAAATGCACACATCTGACAGGAGAGACCCAAGGTTTGGTTCTGTCTATTTAATCTTATACAAAAACTTTTTATTAACCCTTATGGCAGAGTCTCACTCCATAAAAAAGCCCGGACAACCCCCATTGCCCGAGCCCTTAGAGTGTGATACTTAGCTGTAAGTATCTAATCAATCATGCAAAAATATGGATTTTTTTGTAAGAAAACAACTGATTTCAGCAATGTTAGTATTTTTTGCATTGCTTTTCCCGCTAGCACTTCCTGCTGCGGAACAATATAACAAGAACTTTTCATTCGAACTGTGCGACGTCACTGTCAAAGATGTATTCCATTATATCGAGAAGAATAGTGAATACGTTTTCCTCTATGCTTCCAATAAGAACTTGTCGAAGAAGGTCAATGTGGATGTCAAAGATAAGAATGTCAAACAGATCTTGGACGAAGTATTGGAGCATACCGGGTTGGTCTATGAGATCGACGGGAAGCAGATTCTAGTGAAGGAACGGAAAGAAGCTCCTGTGGCAAAAACCAGGCAGGTGGAGCAGAATCAAGGAAGGGATATAAACGGTGTTGTAACCGATAAAAATGGGGAGCCTATTATTGGTGCAAATGTAATAGTAAAGGGCACTTCTATTGGAGTAACTACGGATGTCGATGGGCAGTTCCATTTGAAAGGAGTTTCCAAAGGTAGTGTTTTACAAATTTCTTATATTGGTTTTACAACTCAAGAAATAACAGTTGGTCTAAAAAATGATTTCCGTGTTGTGCTGACTGAGGATACCGAAATGTTAGGTGAGGTTGTCGTTACTGCCTTGGGTATTAAACGTGAAGAAAAAGCTTTAGGATATGCGGTACAAAAAGTAAAAGGGGATGCCTTGTCTACAGTGAAAGCTGTGGATGTAGGTACTGCATTGACAGGTAAGGTTGCAGGTTTGAATGTTAAGAACAGTACTGAGTTTAATTCTGCTCCTACTATAGAAATACGTGGAGAATCTCCGCTGATTGTTATCGATGGTGTTCCTTATGGTAACATTAATATGCGTGATATAAATTCTGATGATATTGAGTCATTAGATGTCTTAAAAGGAGCTACAGCTTCTGCTCTTTATGGTGCACGAGGAGGTAATGGCGTTATAATGATCACAACAAAGAAGGCCAATAAGGAGGGACTTGATATCTCGATTAATAGTAGTACTATGTTCAATGCCGGTTATTTGGCCATTCCTGAAGCCCAGCATAGTTATAGTTCGGGAACTGGAGGAAAATATGATTCTAAGGACTATGTGTGGGGTGACAAACTGGATATTGGACGTACTGCAGTGCAATATAATCCGTTTACTTATCAGTGGGAAGAGCAGCCGTTGGTTTCAAAAGGCAAAGACAATTTCCGAAACTTCCTGGAGCAAGGCTTTTCTACCAATAACAATATCAGCATTGCATGGAAAGGTAAAAATGGAGGTTTTCGAACTTCTTTAAATCATGTTTACAATAAGGGACAATATCCGAATCAACAGATGCAAAAAATTATATATACCTTATCAGGTAATGCAACAATAGGGAATTTGTCTGTTGAAGCTGGTGCTATCTGGAATAAACGTTTTTACTCAAATGACCGTGGTGCCGGTTATGGTGGAGGCGGTTATATTTATAATCTTATCGTTTGGACTGGAGCTGATTATGATATAAGAGACTATCGTAATTATTGGGTGCAGGGTAAGGAACATGAACAGCAGAATTGGCGTTATACTGCATTTTATGATAATCCTTATATGTTGGCCTATGAGTGTACAAGACAGAATGATTATGATAAACTGAATACGTATGTTTATGCTAAATATGATTTCTTTCCTTGGTTGAATTTGTCTACACGTACGGGTGTTGATTTTTATGCGGATCGCTACGAATCAAAAAATCCTATAGGCACTTATAATGTAGGTAACAAAAATGGCGCTTACTCAGTAAGTAAGAATACAGGTTTCAGTTTAAATAGTGATGTGATTTTAGCTGCTAATCATAAATTTGGAGATTTTACTGTAGATGGCATTTTAGGTGCTAGTACTTATTATTATTTTGATGATGGAGTGACTGCTAGTACGAGTAACGGTTTGTCAGTACCTGGCTTTTATTCTCTTCAGGCTTCTCGAGACCCAGTTAGTGCTTCCAGTTCTTATTCAAGTAAGCAATTGAATTCTGTATATGCAAAATTGTCTGCATCATGGCGGAGTCTGTTATTTGTTGATGTTACAGGAAGAAATGATTGGTCTTCTACATTACCGGCTGAAACTCGCTCCTATTTTTATCCTTCTGTGTCTGGAAGTTTAATCATGTCTGAGTTTATAAAACTGCCGAAACCGTTTACTTTCTGGAAATTAAGAGGATCGTGGACAATAACAAAATCTGATCCTGCAGTTTTTGATATTCAGCAGGCGTATGAAGTTTCAACAAATGTATGGAATAAGTTAAATTCAGCTACTTATCCTACAATGATGCGTAGTAATGTACTGAAACCTAAGACGGCACGTTCGTATGAAATAGGAACAGCTTTCAATGTTTGGGATAATCGCATTCGTTTTGATGTAGCTTATTATAATAAGTTGCAATATAATTTGACCCGTGAGGCAACAATCAGTAGCGCTTCAGGTTTTTCAAATACGTTGTTGAATTATGATGAGCAGTGGGAACGTAAAGGTGTAGAAGTATCGGTTGGAGCTGATATTATTCAGACGAAAGACTGGCATTGGACTGTTAATCTTAATTGGGCTCGTGACCGTTGGTTTTATAAACAAATTGATGATGTATATTCCACTCAGAATGAATGGGTACAACCAGGCTTGCGTTGGGACTGGTTGGCTGGATATGATTGGGAAAGAGATCCGGATGGCAATATTATTTTGTACAATGGATTACCTAAAACCAGTGATTATAAATCATTCTTGGGATACGAATATCCAGATTGGATATGGGGTGTGAATAGTACTTTGAGTTACAAGAACTGGAGTATGAGTATATCATTTGACGGACGCGTAGGCGGAACTCGATATAATAAAACAGAGCAAGCTATGTGGAATGCGGGTTCGCATCCCGACAGTGATACTCCTGAACGATATGAAGAAGTGGTTAATGGAAACATCACTTTTGTTGCTCCAGGTGTGAAAATCGTTTCTGGTGAAGTAAAATATGATACAGATGGTAATATTATAAGTGATACCCGTGTATTTGCTCCGAACGATGTTCCTGTCTCTTATCAAAGTTTTATTCAAACTTATCAGCCGTGGTGTGGCAATGGCGTTTTCCAAAATTATCGTTCTATGACTTTCTTAAAGATTCGTGAACTGTCACTGACTTATGGAGTTCCCAAATCGGCTTGTGACTGGTTGCATATCAAGGGGGCTTCAGTTTCATTTATCGGACAGAATTTATTGCTTTGGGCAAAAGAATTTAAATATGCAGATCCGGATGTCGATGGCGATGATTTAAATTCACCTTCTCAGCGTTTCTTGGGATTCAATGTGAAGATTGATTTTTAATATAAAAACGGAAAAATATGAATTCGAAAAATATTATATGGGGATTGACTATTGTTGGATGTATGTTTTCATGTACAGCTAAGTTTGATGATTACAATACAAACCACAATGTTACGAATAAGGTTACTCCTGCCATGTTAGCAACAGATATGCTTTTAAATATTACACAATTGGGAGGAGCTAAATATTCTTTGTTCGACAATATGCTGAATAAGCAGATTGCATGGTCGGAAGGAAGTCAGCAAGATGAACAATATAATCGTTTGGGACGTGTAAGTTTCAGTACCTATACAAATATCACAAATTGCCAAAAGATGTTACTGGAAGCTGAAACTTCTTCTGAACCTGTACAGAATTCTTATAAAGGATTAGCTAAATTTGTCAAAGCGTATAACTTGTTTCATTTAAGTATGCAGGTTGGAGATATTCCGTATAGCGATTCCAATAAGGGAGAAGAAGGAAATATCACTCCTAAGTATGATACTCAGAAAGATGTAATGCTTCAAATATTGAACGATTTGGAGAAAGCTCGTTCTCTTTTTTCTCATGGAGACTATTTTGATGGAGATCCAATCTTAAATGGAGATCCTCAGTTATGGAAAAAAACTGTAACATCATTTGAACTAAAAGTTTTGATTAACTTGTCCAAGAAAGAGAATGATCAAGATTTGAACATTAAACAACGTTTTGCAGAAATTGCAGTTTCTTCTGATTTGCTTACCTCTAATGATGATAATTTTCAATTGGTTTATAGTAATACAGCGGGACAACTTTATCCATTGTACCAAAATAATCATGCTCAATATCTCATGATTAGCTCCACTATCATTGATCCAATGAAGGAATTCAAGGATTATCGCATGTTTTACTATACAAATCCAGCAGATTATCAGTTGAATAATGGTAAAACGGAAGCAGATTGGGATGCTTATATGGGAATTGATCCTTCCGCCTTGCAGAGTACAAATAATGCACTGCATGGCGAGGGTAAATTTAGTGGACTCAATCAGCGGTATCTCCGTCCCGAAGGTGAACCTATTGCACGTATTAGTTATATGCAACAGAATTTTATTTTAGCCGAAGGGGCATTGAGAGGCTGGATTGATAAAAATAAAGCTGAAGAATATTATAAAGCTGGTATTCGAGCTAGTATGGAGTTTATTGCACAATATACTCCAGATGATGTGATCTATCATCATGGTTATCCTATTACTCCAGAATATATTGATCAGTATTTGGATGGAGAAGCAATTCAATTAAATGGTAATTTTAATCATGATCTGGAGATGATTCTGTTGCAAAAGTATTTGGCTTCTTATTTACAACATCCAGATAATGATTGCTTCTATGACAATCGTCGTACGGGTTATCCTGTTCTACCGTTGAATCCGGAATCAAATCTGAATACAGATCCAGATAAATTTCCAGTACGGTGGATGTATCCTCAAGATGAATTGGATTACAATAGGCAAAATGTGCAGGAAGCTATTGATCGTCAATATGGAGGAAGTGATGATTTTAATGAGCTGATGTGGATTTTAACGGATTAATGGATTTATATTGTTTTAATTAGGGATTATATAGGATAAGTGAGCAGAAACTTGATCTATTTTTACTCTGCTCCTTATTCTATATAATTCTAAGAGTGTCTCTTATTTGTGCTAAAAATGAAAAGAATATTCTCAATCTTTTTTTTAATAAGTTTTTCTGTTGTTGCTATTGCACAAATGTTGCAGTTTAATGCCAATGGTAAGTTTAAGATAGTTCAGTTTACTGATACACATTATATTTATCAAGACAAGCGATCGGAGGTCACGATAGAGAGGATCAAAGAAGTAATGGAAGCGGAGAATCCTGATTTTGTGATATTGACTGGAGATGTTATATATGGAGAACCGGCTGAAAAAAGTTACCGTACTGTACTTGATTTGATTTCATTATATAAGGTTCCTTTTGGCGTTGTGTTTGGTAATCATGATGATGAACAAGGACTGACTAAAGAGCAATTGATGGAGATTATTGAATCATATCCTTATAATATGACAAGATGTGAGCAAGGAATTTCGGGGTATACAAATTATGTCCTTCCCATTAAGTCCTCGGATGGACAAAAGAATTCAGCTGTATTATATTGTTTAGATTCTCACTCTTATTCACAAACAAAGGGGATAGGCGGTTATGATTTTATCCATTTTGATCAGATTCAATGGTATAGGCAGAAAAGTAAGGATTTGTGTAACGAAAATGGGGGACAATCTTTGCCGGCTTATGCTTTTTTTCATATTGCTCTACCTGAATTTCACGAAGCTGTAATGAATGAAAATTCAGTAATGGTGGGCACACGGATGGAAACGGTATGTTCTCCTCAAATCAATTCAGGAATGTTTGCCGCTATGAAAGAGATGGGGGATGTAAAAGCTGTTTTTGTCGGTCATGACCACGATAATGATTATGCTGTTTATTGGAAAGGAATTCTCTTGGCTTATGGTCGTTATACAGGTGGTAATACCGTATATAATCATTTACCCAATGGAGCAAGGATTATCGAATTGAATCAAAATGGAGAAACATTCGATACATGGATCAGATTAGCCAATGGGCAGATTATTAATAAGGTTACTTATCCAAACAGTTTTATTAAAAAGAGTGATCCCGTTTGGAAATAAATATAGGTTATCCAATATTATTAGGCTTTAATGAAAAAGGAATGATGAAAAATTCAATAGTTATCTTTTGTGGAATATTTGTATGCATATTCTTATGTGCTTGTCAATCAACGGAAAAGAAATTGCTTGAACCTAAAGCAAAACATGTTATTCTTATTGGTATAGATGGCTGGGGAGCATATAGTATGGAAAAGGCTAAAATACCTAATATTCGTTTTTTAATGGATAATGGGACTTATACATTGAAAAAGAGATCTGTATTACCGTCATCTAGTGCTCCTAATTGGGCCTCCATGTATATGGGAGCAGGGCCGGAACTGCATGGGTACTGCGAATGGGGGTCACAAGTTCCCGACTTGCCGTCACGTGTCCTTAATGAGGATAATATTTTTCCTACTGTTTTTTCGGTTTTGAGGAAAGCGGATCCACAGGCTGAAATTGGAAATATTTGTGAATGGGATGGTATTCGATATCTGGTTGATACTTTAGCTTTGAATTATGATAAACATGTATTTGAAGTGAAGGAAGACAGTACGGCTACAGTCCGTTATGCTGTTGATTATATAAAAAACAGGAAGCCGACATTGGTAAATATTGTATATGATGCCCTTGACCATGTCGGGCATGTGGCGGGACATGATACACCCAGTTATTATGCTAAATTGGAAGAGCTGGATAAATATGTCGGTGAGATTGTGACAGCTATCAAAGAGGCTGGTATATGGGATGAATCCATCGTAATAGTGACTGCGGATCATGGTGGTATAAAATATAATCATGGCGGGCGTACCATGCAGGAAATGGAAACTCCTTTTATTATGTGTGGATCGCATGTAAAATCAAATTATGAATTACAGGAAAGTATGATGCAGTTTGATATTGCATCTACAATAAGCTATATTTTAGCTTTGGAACAGCCTCAGGTTTGGATTGGAAGGCCAATGGTTTCTGCCTTTGAATAGTTATAGTGCAGCCTGAATTTGTGAGCTCTAGTAACACATTCTCTAACCTTCAATCAATCTCTTAGAACGTGTTTTGATTTTGTCATCAGGCTCTATTTTTAGCAGAGCTGTTGTTGAAGTAAAGATTGTATCAGGAACGGACTGCCCCAATCATAAAAGTAGATTAGTGGGGCAGTCCGTGTTTTTATATCGAATTCACGTTAATGTAAATTCTTTGCAAAAATCATCGGCCATACAATAAATCTTTGTAACTTTAGACCCTGAAAACATAGCGGTAGTCGTTTAAATATATAATTGGTCACTATAAATTTAATATTTTTATCGCTATGCCTCTAATTAGTAGAAAAATATTTTTGTTCTTATATCGAATCCACGTTAAATAATAACTGATTTATCATGAAAAAGGAACTCGTTGTTTTTTTTAGCTTAGCATTCTTGTGCTTTCTGACTGGATATGCCCAAAAGCTAGTAGACAAAGATGTAAAGAAAGTGTATATTGTTTTTAAAACCCATTTGGATGTGGGATTCACCGACCTGAGTTCAAAAGTGGAATATAATTACATACATGAGTTCATTCCCAAAGCCTTGGATGTAGCTGAAAGACTTCGCAAGGACGGTAAGGGCGAACGTTACGTATGGACTACCGGCTCGTGGCTGGTGTGGAGATACCTACAAACGGCTTCTCCGGAAGAAGTCAAGCGATTGGAAAAAGCCATTGCTAAAGGAGACATCATATGGAACGGCGTACCTTATACGGTAGAATCTGAAGCGATGAACCTTGATTTGTTCGAAACTTGCTTGTCGCTGACTCAAAAGTTGGATAAAAAATATGGCAAGCACACTATTGCTGCCAAGATGACTGACGTGCCGGGACATACCCGTAGCATCATTGCTCCGATGAATCGTGCAGGTATTCAATTTCTGCACATTGGCGTGAACTCAGCCTGCCCAGTCCCCAATGTCCCTGCTTTCTGTCGTTGGCGCGACCCTGCGGGTAATGAACTTATTCTAGCTTACCAATTGGATTATGGGACAGAATGCCTGCTCCCCGATGGTCAGACTGCTATAACCATCAATTTCACAGGTGATAACCATGGACCCCATAGTTACGAACGGGTGAAAGCTATTTATGCCGACTTGCGCGAACGCTATCCTAACGCCAAGCTAATAGCTTGCTCTTTTAACGAAATCGCTAAAGACCTGCTTAAATACAAAGAGCAACTTCCAGTGGTGACATCCGAAATCGGTGATACGTGGATTTATGGTTACGGCGGAGCACCCATTCGTATGGCTAAGTTCCGTGCTCTTTCGGCTTTGTATTCGCAATGGCTGAAAGCCGGAAAATTGGAAAAAGACAGTGAACCGGCTTTAAATTTTGCTGTAGAACTGGGACTTATCGGTGAGCATACACAAGGTATGGACATTAAGACCCACCTTCAGAACTGGGATAAGTATGACATGGATAAGTTTATTCCGGCTCGTCGGACAGCCCCTTTCCAAAAGGTGGAACAGTCGTGGAAAGAACTGGATGCTTACATTGACAAGGCCATTGCCTTGCTGCCAGAAAATTTGCAGGCCGAAGCTCGCGCAACTGTTAACGAGGCTGGCAAATGCGAAGTCCCGGTATTTACTTCGGCAGCAAAAGCCGGTGATTACTCCAACTGGCAAACTGGTTTGCTTGGAAATGGTCTGTTGAAGGTGGGAGGGCTTGCTTACCAGCAATTGGATGCCAAAGATTATGCCAACTTCTTGGATAACTATCTGCGTAACCGATATGAATGGGCATTGTACGACCTGAGCAAAATTGGCTTGGATAAGTCCCAAGCAACGAATGCCACTTTGTATGCCCAAGTCGTTAAGCAGGAAATTAAAGCGGAAGCAGAAGGTACGCGCACCTTATACGAGCTCTCCTTCCCGAAGTCTCCCCGTGTGGACGGGCGTTGTTATCCAGAGAAAATGTTTGTCAATAGCTTGGACTATAAAAATGGGAAAAAAGCTGAACTGGCAGTTACATTGGTAAATAAACCGGCTGTACGCCTGCCAGAAGCTTACTGGCTATCGTTCAATGCGGCAGACATCGTATCGTTGGTGGCTGAAAAAATCGGTCAACCTGTCAATTTACTTGACGTGGTTGAAAAGGGTAACCGCCAGATGCATGGTATTGATCACTATGTGGATATTGTGACATCCAAAGGAGCTATTCGCATTTGGAGTAAAGATGCTTTTTTGGTTAATGTGGGCGAACCACGAGGATTGAATTATTCTACTCAATATCCTGACAAACGTGGAGGTATTCACTTTAACTTGGGTAATAATTTGTGGAACACAAACTTCTCTATGTGGTGGGAAGGGTCCATAACCTATCATTTTATTATTGAATGGATTGACTAACCTTGAAATAGAAAAAACGTGAAAATATTTGGATTATTATTGGCTGTCTGCTTCGTGGGTTTACAAGCTACAGCCCAAGAAAACAAGCACATCCATATCTCGACCAATGAGACAGACTTAGTGCTTCGGGTCGGAAATGACGGACAAGTATATCAGACTTATTTAGGTGAAAAACTGACTGATGAGCAAGGAACCGCCAGCCTTTGGGCGGCTGGCAGCGGTGAAGCCTATCTTGGTGCTGGCAGTGGTATACTTTTTGAACCAGCATTGGCCATCACGCATGCCGATGGCAACCGTTCTACTATTCTACGTTATGTATCATCTGAACAATAAGTAAGTGAACATTACACAAAACGTGATTCGTCTCAAGGATGACATCTATCCAGTGGAAGTGAACCTGCATTACGTGGCCTATCCCAAGGAGAATGTTATCAAGATGTGGAGTGATATCCGACACCAGGAAAAGAAACCTGTCACATTGTAGCTGTATGCTTCGGCAATACTTTACTTCTCTGAACCGATATATCAGCTTGTAGAGTTCAGTGGCGATTGGGCTGGTGAGACTCAAATGAGTTCACAACCTCTGCACTACGGCAAGAAGGCTATTGATACTCAGTTTGATACCAATGCCGGGCGCCATGTGTCTCCTCTTTTCGAACTGGGATTGAACGGTCCGGTAGAAGAAAATACTGGACGGGTACTGCTAGTGACTATCGGATGGACTGACAATTTCCGCTTTATCTTTGAAGTGGACAATACGAACAAGCTACGTATTCTACCTTCGATTAATCCTTATGCTTCTGATTATGAACTGAGACCGGGGCAGGTGTTCACTACTCCCGAATTTGTATTCACTCTTAGTAATCAAGGAACAGGTAAAGCTAGCCGTAATTTTCATGACTGGGCACGTCGTTATCAGTTGAAAGATGGTATGGGTGATCGCCTGTTTCTGTTGAATAACTGGGAAAACACCTATTTTGACTTTGACGAAACACGTTTGGGAGAACTAATGCAAGAAGGCAAGAAGCTAGGCGTAGACATGTTCCTATTGGATGACGGGTGGTTCGGTAACAAGCATCCACATAACAATGATCGTGCCGGACTAGGCGATTGGGAGGCTATGCGCAGTAAGCTTTCCGGAGGCATTCCTGCCTTGATGGACAAAGCAGCGGAAACAGGCATCCAATTCGGCCTATGGATTGAACCAGAAATGGTGAACCCTAAAAGCGAACTTTTTGAGAAACATCCAGAATGGACTGTTCGCCTGCCCAATCGCGAGACCTATTATTACCGTAACCAACTGGTGTTGGATATGGCCAATCCAAAAGTACAGGATTTTTCGTTCGGAGTAGTAGATCGCATCCTAACAGAAAATCCAACCCTCAAGTTCTTCAAATGGGATTGTAACTCGGCTTTGTCCAATGCCTATTCTCCTTATTTGAAAGAAAAACAAGGAAATTTGTATATCGATCATGTACGAGGACTTTACAATGTAATGCAACGCGTGAGTACAAAATACCCCGATGTAGAGTTGATGCTTTGTTCCGGTGGCGGTGCCCGTTGCGACTATGAAGCATTGAAGTATTTTGGAGAGTTCTGGTGTAGCGACAACACCGATCCTGTATCACGTCTATATATTCAGTGGGGTTTTTCACAATTCTTTCCTGTCAAATCAATGTGTGCACATGTGACAGACTGGAATCGTAGAACCAGCATCAAATTCCGCACCGATGTGGCTTCGATGTGCAAACTGGGTTTCGACCTTGGTCTACAGCATCTGTCTGCTGACGAACTGACCTATTGCCAACAAGCTGTATCCAATTGGAAACGTTTAAAACCCGTTATCTTGGATGGTGACCTCTATCGCCTCTATTCTCCTTATAAGAGTGAACATATGGCTGTGCTGTATAATGATGGAAAGTCCTGTGAAAAGGCTGTGCTCTTTACTTATGACATCCATCCTCGTTTAACAGATAAAACCGGTATTTTGAAGTTACAAGGACTGGATGCCAACAAACGTTATCGTATACAGGAAATCAACCTGATGCCTGGTTAAAAGTCAGATTTGTCTGCCAATAACAAAGTATTTACGGGCGATTATCTGATGAAAGTAGGATTAGATGTATTTACAGGAAGGGATACGTTTAGCCGTGTTATCGAACTGACAGCAGAATAATTTTGAAATACTTGTAGGAAAGCATTGTTTTAACTTGTTTAAAACGATGCTTTTCTCATCTTAAACTATAGTAATATTTCCCTCAATTTTCGCAATGCTTTCGATACCGAATTCATAGAGGCCTGAGGTGTAATGTCTAAAATCTCACCGATCTCTTTGTGGGACAATTCTTTGATATAGAAAAGATAAAGAATTTGCTTCTGTTGAGGAGGCAGGCTATGAATAGCCTTCAGTAAAGAATGGTACTGGTGAATTTCCTCATCGTCACGGCTGAAGAAATGACGGAAGGAATCTTCGTCGTCAGAAAGCGAAAACTCGATATCGTCGATATGCAGACTGTCATGGAGAGTGGCATAATGGTCGTAGATCGCATTCCGAAGGGCACGCAACAGGTATACTTTTAGGTCGTTGATATCATCAGCATTGCCACGTTTGCAGAGTTTGACGAAAATATCTTGGATGAGGTCTTCTATCAGTGCTGGGTCGTTGATAAATTTGAGACCATAGTTGAAGAGCAGGTTGTAATGTGTTTTGTAGGAAAGTTCCAATACTTCCAGGAAGTTACCGTTTGCTTTAGAGCTATTTTTTGATATCAATCTCATTGTTTTCCCCTGTATCAGAACTTACCAATTAATAAATTGTCGGCTAAGGTAGTAAAAAGAAAGGATAAAACATAGAAAAAATGAATAAGAGTTCGTTTTGTAGAAGAGTACGACCGTTCGTAAGGAAAAAAGTTGTATTTTTGTTTCCTGTAAAATCTTGTAATACTATTATTTCGTTATGAAAACCTTATTATCTATCATTCTCTTGTTGGGAACGTTGGGCTGTTTCGCTCAGACAACAGCTTTGAAGGGTTTCGCCTATGGTCAGGCCGAGGCACCGACAGGCAAGGAGTGGGAAGCTCCCGAGGAGTTGGCGCTGAACAAGGAACAGCCGCGGGCGTGGTTCTTTACGTTTGCCGACGTGGAAAGTGCACGGCGCGTTTTGCCCGAGCACAGCAGTTATTATCAGTCGTTGAATGGTGACTGGAAGTTCCATTGGGTGGGTAACCCCGAGGAGCGTCCGACCGATTTTTATAAACCCGAATTTGATGTAACGGGATGGGACGATGTGACCGTGCCGATGCAATGGAATGTGGTGGGTATCCAGAAGGATGGCAGTCTGAAGTACGGAGTGCCCATCTATGCCAACCAGCCGGTCATCTTCCAGCATAAGGTAGCCGTGGGCGACTGGAAGGGGGGCGTGATGCGTACGCCGCCTACCGACTGGGTGACCTACAAACACCGCAACGAGGTAGGTTCCTACCGTCGTTCGTTCACCATCCCTGCCGGTTGGGAAGGACGCGAGGTGTATATCAACTTCGACGGTGTTTCTTCTTTCTTCTACCTTTGGATTAACGGACATTACGTGGGGTTCTCGAAGAATTCGCGCAATACGGCTTCGTTCGACATCACGCCTTACCTAAACGAGAAGGGAGACAACATGGTGGCGGTCGAGGTCTATCGTAATTCGGACGGTTCTTTCCTCGAGGCGCAGGATATGTTCCGTCTGCCGGGTATCTTCCGTACCGTTTCGCTGACATCGACGTCGCAGGTGCAGGTGCGCGACTTTCGCGTCTTCCCCGACCTGGATGCCAACTATGAAGACGGTACCCTTCGTGTTGAGGCCGACCTCCGTAACCTGAGCAAGAAGACGGTAAAAGGATATACACTGACCTATTCGCTCTACGCCAACAAGCTTTATTCGGATGACAATGAGCTGGTGGAAGGCGTAGGCGGCACATTTAAGCTGGACGAAATGGAGAAGGGTGGCAAGCTCTGTTCGAAGACAGAGATAGCCGTACCCAGTCCGCGCAAGTGGTCGGCCGAAGCTCCCTATCGTTATGTACTGGTGGGCCAGCTGAAGGATAAGAAAGGCCGTGTTGTAGAGACGTTCTCTACCGCTCTGGGCTTCTGTAAAGTCGAAATCAAGGATACGCCTGCCAGCAAAGACGAGTTCGGACTGGCCGGACGCTACTACTACGTGAACGGCAAGACGGTGAAGCTGAAAGGTGTCAACCGTCAGGAAATCAATCCGGCTACAGGCAACGCTATCACGGTGAAACAGATGGAGGAGGAAATCATGCTGATGAAGCGTGGCAACATCAACCACGTGCGCAACTCGCACTACTCCTGCGATCCGCACTGGTACTACCTCTGCGACAAGTATGGCATCTATCTGGAGGATGAGGCCAACATCGAAAGTCACGAATATTATTATGGTGAAGCATCCCTGTCGCATGTGCCCGAATTTGAGGCGGCCCACGTGGCACGCGTCATGGAGCTGGCACATGCACACGTCAACCATCCGTCGGTAGTCATCTGGTCGCTGGGCAACGAGGCCGGGCCGGGCAAGAACTTTGTGACGGCCTACAATGCCCTCCATCAGTTCGATCCCTCGCGCCCCGTTCAGTACGAGCGCAACAACGACATCGTGGACATGGGTTCCAACCAGTATCCGTCCATCGCGTGGATGCGTGGTGCTGTGACAGGCAAGTACGACATCAAGTACCCCTTCCACGTATCGGAATACGCTCACTCGATGGGTAATGCCGTGGGCAACCTCATCGACTACTGGGAAGCTATCGAGTCGACCAACTTCTTCTGCGGAGCCGCCATCTGGGACTGGGTGGACCAGGCGCTCTACAACTACGACCCGAAGACGGGCGACCGCTACCTGGCCTACGGAGGCGACTTCGGCGACAAGCCCAACAGCGGTATGTTCTGCATGAACGGTATCCTCTTCCCCGGCCATCAGCCCAAACCTCAGTACTACGAAGTGAAGAAGGTTTATCAGAACGTGGGCGTCAAGGCGGTGGATATGACGAAGGGACAGATTGAAGTCTTCAACAAGCGTTACTTCGAGCCGCTGACCGATGTCTATATGGTATGGTCGTTGTGGAAGGATGGGAAGAAGATAGAGGAAAGCACTGCCTTCAAGGGTCCGCGCAACATCCTCGGCCCGCGCGAGAAAGTGGCCTACACCCTGCCTTACGACTACAGCAAGCTGGCTCCCGAAAGCGAATACTTCGTGAAAGTACAGTTTCTGCTGGCTCAGGATATGCCTTGGGCCAAGAAGGGTTTCGTGCAGATGGAAGAACAGCTGCCCGTGAAGGCCGCCGGCGAGAAGCCTGCTCTGGCCTCTGTGACGGCCTCGATGGAACGTCCGTTGGTAGAGGAAGCCGAAGACTTCACCACTGTATCGGGCAACGGCTTCACGCTGAAGTTCGACAATCGTGAAGGTACAATCTATAGTATGGAATACAATGGTCGCAAGGTCATCCTTGACGGCAAGGGACCGAAGCTTGATGCCCTTCGCGCCCCGGTGGACAACGACAACTGGGCCCGCGACCGCTGGTTCGAGAAAGGCTTGCACAACCTGAAGCACAAAGTCCTGAATTATGCGTGGGTTAATGCCAAGCAAAAGGGTGACAATACGGTTCAGCTGATGTACACCGTCGAGTCGCAGGCACCGAACGCAGCTGTACTCGAAGGAGGTAACTCCGGCCGTAACTCCATAAAGGAACTGACTGACCGTCCCTTCGGTCCGAACGACTTCAAGTTCGTTACCAACCAGATATGGACTGTCTATCCCGACGGTTCGGTAGAGCTCCAGTCGAGCATCACGTCGAATGATCCCTCGCTGGTGTTGGCCCGTTTGGGTTATGTGATGGAACTCCCCGCCGAACTTCAGCAATATACGTGGTACGGGCGTGGTCCGTGGAACAATTATAATGACCGTCTGACAGGTTCGTTCATTGAGCAGCATCAGAGTCTGGTGAAAGACCTCTTCGTAAACTTCCCCAAACCGCAGAGCATGGGCAACCGCGAGAACGTCCGCTGGTGTGCCCTGACCGATGCTAAGGGCGATGGTGTGGAGTTTGTGGCTGCTACCCGCATGTCGGCTTCCGCTCTGCCCTGGTCGGCTTTGGAAATGACGCTGGCCCCACACCCATACCAATTGCCTAAATCTACGGGTACTCACCTGCATATCGACTTGGGTGTAACCGGCTTGGGTGGTAATAGCTGTGGACAGGGCGGCCCGTTGGACCCCGACCGCATGAAAGCCGGCGACCACAACATGAGTTTCATTATTCGCCCTGTGCGTCAGGCTGATTTTACTAAGACAGCTTGTGTTTCGACATCCGGTGAAATGCCATTGTCTATCTCGCGTAGTCGTAATGGAGAAGTGACTATCAGCACTCAAAAGAAGAATGCAGAGATTCTTTATACCCTGAACGGCAAGAAGAAGGAATATCTCTATATTGAACCCTTTAACCTGCGCGAAGGTGGTGTAGTAACAGCTCGTTATAAAGATAATAAAGCTGTATCCGTAACGATGAAGTTTGAAAAACAGGAAAGTGTTCCGATGACTGTAGTGTATGCATCGAGTGAAGAGACTGGTGAAGGAGCTGCTGCTCACCTGGTAGACGGTAATCCGAGTACGACGTGGCATACGATGTATTCCGTGACCGTGGCCAAGTATCCCCACTGGGTGGACTTCGATGCTGGTGAAGTGAAGACTATCAAGGGCTTTGTTTATCTGCCTCGTCAGGATGGTGGAAGCAACGGTAATATTAAGGACTATAGCTTGCATACAAGTATGGATGGCAAGGCATGGACTGAAGTTACGAAGGGGACCTTTGGTAAAGGTAAACTGGAACAGCGTGTGATGCTGGACAAACCTGTACGTGCCCGTTATATCCGTTTCACGGGGCTTAGCTCACAGAATGGAGCTGACTTTGCTGGCGGAGCTGAATTTTCGGTAATTGCAGACTAGTTCTGTGGTTGAATCAATGGAAGAGCCACTCTCTGTATAAGAATATACGGAGTGTGGCTCTTATTTTGTGTTAAGCTAATATCCAGGATGATTTTAGTAGAAGGATCGTTTGACATATTCCCAAAGTTATTCCATCTTTACCCATCAGGGCGCGAAGCTTCAATAAGGCTCGATTGGTCAGATTCATGGAAGACTGTTCGTTAATGTCCATTATAATTGCTATCTCTTTGTGTGAGAGTTCCTTGACATATCGTAGATAGAGCGCAGTCTTCTGATGGGGAGGAAGTTGCGCAATAGCTTTTAACAGATGTTGTGCTAAAGCAAAGTCATGGTCGTTTTGTGGAAACATCTGTTCAAAGAGATCTTCGTCAGTTGGTATCTCAAACAAAGATGCGTCCAACAAATCTCTTTCCCGTTCCTGTCCGATGAGTTTGTTGAGCAAGTTGTTTTTCATAGCCTTTAGTAGATAAGCTCGTACGGTGATGCCATTAATGCAGACGCGTTTGTTGCGGTAAAGGTGGACGAACAGGTCATGGATACAATCCTTTATCAATTCTCGGTCAGAAGTACATTTCAAGCCATAATTCAATAACAAGAGATAATACCGTTGGTAAATTATCTCCAGAGCCTTGCGGTTACCCTCTGTCAGAAGGTTCCACAAGGTAGTTTCGTCTGCCAGTTCAATGCTTATTATGTCTTTCATGTTTTTGTATCTGTTTTGCAAATAAAGACATTTTTTATATTCATTCCAAGGTAAAGGTGAAATATTGCGTTTATCGAAAGGCTTTTCTATTATTTTTCATTTTTCTGAAAAAAAGTTGTAATAAGGTGAGTAGTTTTTGAGGTTGAATTCATTATAGATACAAAGGCCTGATTTATGAGATATGAAATAAGTGACATAAAGCGAGTTTTGCTCCGGTTGGTTTCTTACTTCCGGTTTCAAGAAGATGCTTCTTCGCAGCAAGAAATGGATGATTTATGGCGTCGGATTGATCGCAGCATTGATTCCCGTCAGCGTAAGCACCGGATTGTTTGGTGGAGTAGTATATCAGCGGCCGCGTTGCTGGCTGGATGTATTTGGTTGGGTGCAGAACATTATATAGGGCAACAACCTGATTTATCTGTTGTAGCAGCCCGTTTGCTTGAAGAGTCGGTAGAAACTGATGAAATTCAGCTGATTGTAGCGCCGGAAAAAACTCTTCATGTGAAGGATGGAGGTACAGTGACTTACTCGCAAGATGGAAATATTCATGTGAATGAAAGCAAAGTAGAGGAAAAAGAGGCACACAATAATCCTTATGATCAGATTATTGTGCCTAAGGGACGTTTCGGACGTTTGATTTTGGCTGATGGTTCAGAGTTATATATTAATTCAGGAACCAAGGTCGTTTATCCTAAGCGGTTTGAAAAGAATCGGCGTGAAATATTTGTAGATGGTGAGATTTACATTGATGTGAAGCGTAATGAGAAAGCACCGTTTATAGTGAAGACAACTAGGTTCGATGTCGAGGTTCTTGGAACGGCTTTCGATGTCAAAGCCTATAGCGAGGAGAATACTTGTGGTGAAATCGTTTTGCTCCGTGGATTGGTGAACGTGAAAAGTACGTCGGGGTCTGAGGCTATGTTAACTCCCGATAATAAGGCTGTTGTTCCCTCTCAAGGAACAATACGTACAATGGCTGTAGATGCGGCTGGCTATATCCTTTGGACAAAAGGGATTTTACCGCTCAACAATGGTACTGTAGGGGATATTATAGATGATTTAGGACGATATTATGATGTGAAGATTGTTTGTGGTGAGGATATTAGACAAATAAGAATTACTGGGAAAATCGATTTACAGCGTGGGGTTGAAGAAGCTCTTCGAAACTTGTCGCTTACAGGTGGATTTGTTTATTCAAAGCAGGCTGAAACCTATATTCTTAATCTTTCAGATGAAAACTAACCATGAAAATGAGAGAGCAATTATAATGTCTAACTTTAAAATAAAGCCTATGAGTACATAACTTTACATGTCAATCAAGAAAAGTCCGAACAATACTGCGAATATTGTCCGGACCCGTGAAAAACACCTAATGTTGGTATTTAAATCAAGCTTACAAATTTATGAAAAAAGAAGTGAAAAACGCAACCATGATGCCTCGGTTAACGAAATTTATGTTTGTGGTGGGATTTTTATTGACCACAATCATGAGTTATGCCAATAATTTGGCGTACGCACAAAATCAAACTTTTACATTTCATTTAAAAAATGTATCTATTAAAACAGTTTTGCAAACTATTGAAAAACAGAGTGAGTTTATTTTTATGTATCGTTCCGATCTGCTTGATACTTCTAAAAAAGTATCAGTAGATGCTGACAAGAAAAGTGTTTCCCAGATTTTAGATCAGATTTTAGAAGGAACTGCTGTTACGTATGAGATTAATGACAGACAGGTTGTTTTGAAAAAGGCCGAAATTATTAATAATCAATCATCTGGTCCTCAGCAATCTAAGAGAATCTATGGTGTAGTGAAAGATGAGGCTGGTGAAACTGTTATTGGTGCTAATGTTTGGGTAAAAGGTACAACGACTGGTGTTGTAACAGATATTGATGGACGTTATCAAATCACTTTGAATGATCCAAAAGCGATTCTTGTTTTTTCTTATTTAGGCATGAAGACACAGGAAGTGGTGGTTGGAAATAAATTAGAGATAAATATTGTGCTGGTTCCTGATGCAGAGCAATTGGATGAGGTTGTTGTTGTTGGCTATGGAGTTCAAAAGAAGGAAAGTTTGACTGGGTCTATGCAAGTTGTTAAACAGGACAAATTATTGGACGCAACGACTTCTTCTGTGGAAAATTTGTTAAGTAGTAAGGCTCCTGGAGTATATGTAAATAGTGGTTCTGGACAACCTGGTTCAACCGGTAAAATCGTTATTCGTGGTAAAGCGACAGTCAACGGTGGAACAGATCCTTTGTGGGTTATTGATGGTGTTTTAGTTGGTAATAGTGCTGGTAACTTAAATCCTGCAGATGTTGAATCTATTTCTGTCTTGAAAGATGCAGCTTCTACTGCGATTTATGGGTCAATGGGTGCCAATGGTGTTATTGTTGTTACAACTAAAAAAGGAAAGACTGGAGAAAAAAGGGTTGACTTGTCTGTGAAGACTGGCGTTTCTATATTAAGGACAGGAGGCTTTTCTGTAATGAATGGGGCAGAATTATATGATTATTATAAATCGTTTGAGAATCAGGAAAGTATTCAATTCCCGCAGTATACAGAAGATTTGAGAAATAAAAATTTTGATTGGTGGGATTGTGCGACTCAAACGGGTTTTGTCCAAGATTATAATGTTTCCATGTCTGGAGGATCAGAAAAAATAAAAACTTACGTATCACTCGGTGTCTATGATGAAAATGGTGCGGTAAAAGGTTTTGATTTAACGCGTTATAATTTTAGATTTAATGTGGATTATCAGGTAAATGATTGGTTGAAAATAAAACCTTCTGTATGGGGAGCACGCAGAGATGTTATGGATAAACAACATAGTGTAAGTGCGATGTATTGTAATTTGCCATGGGATAGTCCTTATGATGAGAATGGTGAGTTGATACAGGAATCTCAACCTACGGAATGGGTTTCTCCTAAAATGGGAAATTATTTATATGATTTGCAATGGAACTATTCAAAGCCGACTGCTTATGAATTTATGGGAAACTTTGATTTTGATATTAAAATTACAGATTGGTTGACTTTTTCTTCGGTAAATAACTATAAGTTCGGAAGCAATAAGCAAAAAGCCTATTCAGATCCTCGTTCGTCTGCAGGAAAAGCTGATAGTGGATTGTTGCAAGATAGTAAAAATGATTATTATAGATTATATACAAATCATTTGTTGAGATTTAATAAACTGTTTGGTGCTCATAGCATTAATGCTTTGTTGGCTTATGAATTTAATTCGTACACTTATGACTCGACCTCTCAAACAGCGGCAGGATTTCCTTCTGGTTTTATAGTAGCAGATGTTGCTACAACTCCCAAAGCTGTTTCTGGCGATATACAGGAATGGGCAGTTCAATCATATTTTTTTAATGGCAATTATGCTTATGATAATAAATATTTAGCTCAATTCTCTATACGAAGTGATGGCGCTTCTAATTTTGGGGCAAATGCCCGTTATGGAACATTCTTTTCTATAAGTGGCGGATGGGTTGTTAGTCGTGAGGAATTTTTCAAAGTTGATTGGATAAATCATTTGAAATTAAGGGCAAGTTATGGCTCTGTTGGAGCACGTCCAAGTAGTTTATATCCTCAATATGCATTGTATTCAATAGGTGGAGGATATAATTCAGTTCCTGGTGCGATGATGAATCAAATTGGAAATGACGATTTGACATGGGAGAAAACTTATACATTAGGATTGGGTGTTGACGCGACTTTATTTGATCGTGTTAATTTGAATTTGGATTACTATCAAAAACGGACAACAGACTTACTTTACAATGTGCCTATTTCAGGAGTTACCGGCTGGTCCGTAAATTATAAGAATATTGGAGAAGTTTCTAATCAAGGATTTGAAGCTACTTTAGGAGTTGATATCTTAAAATCGGAAGATTGGGATTGGAATATTTCAGCTAATATAGCTTTAAATCGTAATAAAGTAAAGGATTTGTATGGCGAAGAGCCGGAAATAATAATTGAAAATGCTCAGTCTGGAATTATAGGGCCTGCTAGTAAGATCTTGAAGCCTGGATACGATATAGATTCGTGGTATACAACAGAATGGGCAGGTGTCGATCCTAAAAATGGTGATCCGTTGTGGTATATGACTGATGAAAATGGGAATCGTGTGACAACAAATAATTATGCAAAAGCTTCTTTGTCTCCAGTAATTTGTGGCTCTTCTAATCCAGATTTCTATGGAGGCTTTTCTTCTTCATTTAGATGGAAGGATTTAGATGTTTCTGCAAATTTTGCTTATTCTGTTGGTGGTAAAATCTATAATTATATGCGTATGGAGTTTGATACCGATGGAGCATATACCGATCGAAACCAAATGAAGTTGAAAGATGGATGGAGTCGTTGGCAGAAAGAAGGGGATATAGCGACTCATCCTAAGGCTGTTTATGGTAATAAATCAGGTTCCAATAATACTTCCTCAAGGTATCTGGAAGATGCAGGCTATTTGCGTTTACGCAATTTAACCGTTGGTTATAACATACCTGTAAAGAAATACATTTCCAATTTGAGAGTTTATGCTTCTGGAGAGAATTTATTTGTTTTGTCTAAATTCTCAGGAATAGATCCGGAGGTTCCGCCTTTGAATAGTGGACAATGTACCGGAGTTGCTAATGCAGTATATCCTCAAACGACTAAGATTATATTCGGCTTAAATATCACCTTATAAATATACTTATTATGAAGAAAATTTCGATATTTCTATTTATAGCATTGATTTTAGGAGGGTGCGATATTGAACGATTCCCATATGGAAGTTATTCAGCAGAAAAGATACAGCAAGACAAGGAAACTGCTTTGGAAATCTTGTTGAATGGATGTTATGCACAATTACAGTCTAGTACTGATGTTATGCATCGTACAGGTGAATATCCTGGTGATAATATCATGAAGCAAAATGCTACGACAAATAATTTTAGCCAGTATATGTCTTATCAACATACTGCTACGAATAATCATTTGCCGGCTGTATGGAAAAATGGTTATAAGATAATAGCTCAGTCAAGTAATATCATTAAAATGATAAATGAAGGTGAGTCTGAAGCGATAGATCAAAAATTAGGTGAAGCATATTTTATGCGCGGGATGATGTATTTTTACTTGTGTCGAATTTTTGGAATGCCATATTATCAATCTCCCGAGTCGAATATGGGAGTCCCTATAGTTGAAATTCCAGATAATCTGGATGGTTTGGAATTGCCAGATAGAGCAAGTGTCAAAGAAGTCTATCAGCAGGTCGTCTCAGACTTAAGAAAGGCTGAACAGCTTATGACCGTCTATAGCTCTGCTATATATGCTTCAAAGTATTCAGCTCAAGCATTGCTTGCTAAGGTATATGCTTATATGAGTGGAACTTATGAAAATCCTCAGACTGTGTATGCAGATTCCTGTTATTACTATGCACAGAAAGTGATAAGTGAAGGACCTTTTAAATTGTTGTCACGTGAAAACTTTATGCGATACAACGAAATGGCACCAGATGAAAATACACAAACAGAAACTATTTTTGCGGTAAAAAGGTTAGATTCTGAAATTAGCAATTATTATCCTGTTATTGGGAGTATGTATGCAACGATTGACGATGTCGGTTGGGGAGAAATTTATGCAAGTCAGAAGTTGATAGATTTATTGAATGAAACAGGATTTAATAATTGGGTAACAGGTGAATATTCTGATGCGAGAGCTGCATTTATTCATCCACAATATGCGGAAAATGAAGGGCAGAAGACACGTGTTTTTAGGTTTGTTCATGAAGTATATAATAGCACAGGAGAATTGTCTGGGTATACCTATAAACAGCCAGAGATTGAAGTTGATGGCGATGATTTATTTGTGATGATTGATGGTGGCAAGTATACGTTGAAACCTGAGGATCCTGACAATCATAAGTATTCTATAGAGTATAATGGTAAAGTTTACTTGGGAGTAGACGATTATCTGATAACACTGAATAATGGGTATCCTATGTTTTATTCTTATAAGTGCTCTTTAGAAACAGGAATTCCTCAATTACATTCTCCTATCATATCTCGTTTGGCTGAAATGTATTTGCTTTGTGCTGAAGCTAAGGCGAAGGAAGGTGACTACGGTTCGGCAAAGAATTTTTTGAATGTTGTTAGAGAACGTGCTATTCCAGGAGGTGGTTATCAAGAATTGACCTCTTCAAATGCAAAAGAACTTATCATGAAAGAACGTCAATTGGAGTTGGCTTATGAAGCAGACCGCGGTTTTGATGTATACAGAGTGGGAGAAACAATGGTACGTAGATATCCTGGTTTCTATAATACTATTTGGGAAATAGAGCCTACAAGTCCACTTGTCGTACAGCTTATCCCACAGTCTGAAATTAATGCTTATCCTGGAACTTTGACACAGAATCCCGTTAATTAATTTGAGTCATGAAGAGAATATATTCTTTTGTTGGATTAGGAACTTTTTCGGCTTTATCTTTTGGTCAAGTCTCTATTTCCCAACAGCCCAATATCGTCATCATCGTAGCCGACGACCTCGGCTACGGTGATCTGAGTTGCTATGGCGCTACAGCCTTGAAAACTCCTGGCATGGACCGGCTTTCCACAGAAGGTTTACGCTTTACCCAAGGTCATTGTACGGCTGCCACGTCTACTCCAAGCCGTTATTCCCTGTTGACAGGTATGTATCCTTGGACCAATCCGAACGCGAAGATTCTGCCGGGTAATGCAGCACTGATTATCGGTACAGACCAGGTGACCCTTCCGAAAGTGATGAAACAGGCAGGCTATGTGACTGGCACGGTGGGTAAATGGCATTTGGGCCTTGGAGATGGCCAGGTGGATTGGAATGACAGGATTTATCCGGGTGCCCGCGAAGTGGGTTATGACTATTCTTTTATTCAGGCAGCTACGAACGACCGTGTCCCTTGTATTTTCATAGAGAATGGTATGGGCGTCGGCCTTGAGAAGGATGACCCTCTTTATGTGAGCTATCGGAAGAATTTTGAGGGTGAACCCACGGGTAAGGATAATCCGGAGTTGCTCCGTATGCATCCGAGTGTAGGCCATGCGGGTTCCATTGTGAACGGTGTACCACGTATCGGCTTCCAGACAGGTGGCCGTAATGCTCAGTGGAAGGATGAGGCGATGGCAGAGCTGTTCCTCGAAAAGGCAAAGGCCTTCCTGCGTGATAATAAGGACAAGCCTTTCTTCCTTTATTACGGCCTCCATCAGCCCCATGTTCCACGCGTTCCGAACGAACGTTTCATTGGCAAGTCGGGTATGGGCCCCCGTGGAGATGTCATTCTGGAGGCAGACTGGTGTGTATCTGAATTCTTGAAGGAAATGGACCGTTTGGGTTTGACGGAAAATACGCTGGTGATTCTGACGAGTGATAATGGTCCTGTACTTGATGACGGCTATCAGGATGAGGCTGAAGAACTGGTAGGTGAGCATAAGCCTGCCGGCCCTTATCGTGGATGGAAATGCTCCATGTATGAAGGTGGCACTTGCATTCCTTTCCTGCTGCGTTGGCCTGCTGTAGTGAAGCCGGGTGTGTCGGATGCTTTTGTTTGTCAGATGGACTTGCTGGCTTCACTGTCTGCCCTGGTCGGTGAATCTTATTCAGCCCGTACCGATAGTCAGAATACACTCTCAGCTTTCTTGGGCTTCAGTCAGGAGGGACGTAAAGAACTGGTTATGGAAGGAATGCTTGACTATGCTTTCCGTCAGGGAGATTGGACATTGATACCTCCCTATGGTGCAAACCAGGAATATGAGCTTTATAATGTAAAGAAGGACCCAGGTCAGACGACTAATGTGGCAGCCAAGCATCCTGATCAGTTGCGCAAGCTGATAAGAAGGTTTGAACATCTGAAGAGGACCACTGGGAAAGTAACAGATTTCTAACCATCATTTGAGATAACATAATTCTACTGACCTTCAATCAATCTCTTATAAATTAACTTTACCCTCGGATTATTTAGGAATGATCTGGTATCAAGGTAAAGATTGTATCAGGAACGTGCTGCCCTTCAGCGTGAAAAAGCTCTGAAGGGCAGTTTTTATCTGTCACTTCACACTTGTGAAACTTATGCTTTCACCATAACTCTCACGTTTAAAGCAAGATACGGTGAATGTGAAGCCGTGAAACCATTTTGGGATAAACATATCCTTATTTATGGATGTGAAAGCATCGTTTTCTGTAAAGCACTGTTTTGTTACTTGTAAAGCAATGCTTTCTTGGGGATGAAACGGCGTTTTCTTAATAATCTCTTGATAAGGTAAATGAGAGGTATTCAAAGATGGCTGGTATAAACATCTACTTGGCGGTTGTAAAGAGGCACTTGGAGGATGTAAACATGGACTTGGCGGATGCCAATATACTTGTTCGGAGGAATGGGGGATGATGAGTGAAAAAGCAGAGTGGGGAAACTTCGGAAGAAGTTTCCCCACTCTTTTAATCTTTTGCCGCAGGTAAGATTACTTACGCAGGCCGAGTTCTTTAACCAAAGCACGGTAACGTTCGATGTCACGGGCCTTCAGGTAGTCGAGCAACGCACGGCGTTTGCCTACCAACATGGTCAAAGCTCTTTCAGTACTATAATCCTTTCTGTTGAGCTTCATGTGCTCAGTCAGACGAGCAATACGGTAGGAAAACAATGCTACCTGAGCTTCAGGTGATCCGGTATCAGTGTTAGACTTTCCGTACTTGCCGAAGATTTCTTGCTTTTTAGCAGCGTCTAAATACATAATGTTTTAATTAAAAGGTTGATAATATTCTCTTTCGAGGCTGCAAAGGTAGGCATTATCTTTGATATAGCAATGAGTTTCAGTATTTTTTTCTTCTGGATACCACATATATAGGGCAAAAGTTGTAACTTTGCAGACCAGAAAATAATAGGTATTATATGCAGAACATTAGAAACATTGCCATCATTGCCCACGTGGACCATGGCAAGACGACGCTTGTAGACAAGATGCTTCTGGCCGGAAACCTCTTCCGCAGCAACCAGAGCACGGGTGAATTAATGCTGGATAACAATGACCTGGAACGCGAACGAGGGATAACGATCCTGTCGAAGAACGTTTCCATCAACTATAAAGGAACCAAAATCAACATTATTGATACTCCGGGGCACAGCGACTTCGGTGGCGAGGTAGAACGTGTGCTCAACATGGCCGACGGCTGCATCCTGCTGGTCGACGCTTTCGAAGGACCGATGCCGCAGACGCGTTTTGTGCTTCAGAAGGCGCTTCAGATTGGCCTGAAACCTATCGTGGTGGTGAACAAGGTGGATAAGCCCAACTGTCGCCCCGAGGAAGTGTACGAAATGGTGTTCGACCTGATGTTCAGCCTCAATGCCACAGAAGAACAGCTGGACTTCCCCGTCATCTACGGTTCGGCCAAGAACAACTGGATGAGTACCGACTGGCAGAAGCCGACAGACAACATCACGCCGCTTCTGGACTGCATTCTGGAGAATATTCCTGCTCCCCAGCAGCTGGAAGGTACGCCGCAGATGCTGGTGACGTCGCTGGACTATTCTTCCTATACCGGCCGTATCGCCGTGGGCCGCGTGCACCGCGGTACGCTGCGCGAGGGCATGAACGTGTCTCTGGCCAAACGCGACGGTACGATTATCAAAACTAAAATCAAGGAACTTCATACATTCGAGGGCATGGGCCGCGTGAAGGTGGCCGAAGTATCTTCGGGCGATATCTGTGCACTGGTGGGTATCGAAGGATTTGAAATCGGCGACACCATCTGCGACTTCGAGAACCCCGAACCGCTGCCGCCTATCGCCATCGACGAGCCGACCATGAGCATGCTTTTCACCATCAACGACTCTCCTTTCTTCGGTAAGGAAGGAAAGTATGTCACCTCGCGCCACATCCATGACCGCCTGATGAAGGAGCTGGACAAGAACCTGGCCCTGCGCGTGAAGAAGAGCGAGGAAGACGGCAAGTGGATTGTTTCGGGCCGTGGCGTGCTCCATCTCTCCGTATTGATCGAGACCATGCGTCGCGAGGGTTACGAGCTTCAGGTGGGTCAGCCGCAGGTTATCTTCAAGGAGATAGACGGCGTGAAGTGCGAGCCTATCGAGGAATTGACGGTGAACGTGCCCGAGGAATATGCCAGCAAGATTATTGATATGGTGACGCGTCGCAAGGGCGAAATGGTGAAGATGGAAGCGGCGGGCGGCGACCGTGTGAATCTGGAGTTCGACATGCCGTCGCGCGGTATCATCGGTTTGCGTACCAACGTGCTGACAGCCAGTGCGGGCGAGGCCATCATGGCACACCGCTTCAAGGAATACCAGCCCTACAAGGGCGAGATTGAACGCCGCACCAATGGCTCCATGATTGCCATGGAGAGCGGTACGGCCTTTGCCTATGCCATCGACAAACTGCAGGACCGCGGCAAGTTCTTCATCTTCCCGCAGGAAGAGGTCTATGCCGGACAGGTAGTGGGCGAGCACTCGCACGATAACGACCTGGTGGTGAACGTCACGAAGTCGAAGAAGCTGACCAACATGCGTGCCAGCGGTTCGGACGAGAAGGCGCGCCTCATTCCGCCCGTACAGTTCTCGCTGGAGGAAGCATTGGAATACATTAAGGAAGACGAATATGTAGAGGTGACGCCCAAGTCCATGCGTATGCGAAAGGTCATCTTGGACGAACTTGAGCGTAAGCGTGCCAACAGAGGCTGATAGTATAATTTCACATTACCTTGTACAGAAGAGGATGTTGGATTGGGATCAATCCGGCATCCTCTTTCTTTTTCACAAAAAGTGACCAAAAGAATACTTTTAAGTACTAAAAGGTAACCACTTTTTGCAGGGAAATGCGTTACTTTGTTTCAGCCGATGAGGCAGTTTTTAAAAAGAAAGGAGAAACTTATGAACCTGAACCTGCAATTTGTGAAAAGAAACAGTCAGAAGGTATACGATGTTCTGGCATATTATACGCGTTGCACCTTTGACCAGTTGGAAAAGCTTTGTAATCTGACCAGTACGGAACTCTGTCTGGCATTGGCACAGTTAATACGTGAACATAAAATCGAGCAGTATAGCGAAAGGCGTGCGGTCTATTACCGCTTGCCAGCCTGAGAAGCTTGATAAAACAATGAAGCACTTCCTGAGGGGCTGACGAAGCACTTCGTCGCCTGTTCAGGAAGTGCTTCGTTATATCCTCATACAGCACTTCGTTGCACCCTCAGGAAGCACTTTGTCGGAGCGTCATGCAGTGCTTCGTCTCCGGCTTCCGAAGGTAGGGGATGTCCCTTTAGTCTATAAACTGTACTTTCTCTGCGTTGCGTGGTTTGGCTGCGGGTGTTTCGTCGGGATAGCCGAAGGCTATGCAGTAGAGCAGCTCATAGCCCTCGCTGAAGTTCAGCTTCTTCAAGTATTCGGCTGCTTCGGGGGACTTCATGAAGCGGGCAGGACCGCCAAGGCAGCACGAACCGATACCCATGGATTGTGCCGTGAGTATCATGTTGCCTCCCAGCAGACCACAGTCTATCTGTGAGCAGTCGTATGACGGGTCGTTGGCGATGAATACCACCGTCGGGGCGTTACGGAACATGTTCTTGAACGATGGGGCTTCGGCCGCTTTCGGATTGGCTTTTTTGTAAAGCTCCGTCACACCGTTGATGAAGTCGGGGTTGTCTACCACACGTACTTCCCACGACTGCTTGTTCATGCCGTTGGGAGCGTTGATGCCACACTTCAGGATGGTCTGCATCGTGTCGCGGTTCACGGCCTGCGGTTTGTACTGGCGGATGCTGCGGCGTTCCATGATGGTTTTGATGACGGCTTCCGACTGGCTGAGGCCTTCGGCGGCCGCTACGTTCTCCTTTTGTGAGGCGGGAGCC
>ULNI01031739.1_pt1 | contig 41006 bp, 30 predicted proteins | sample 1951881 | NCBI WGS metagenome assembly ULNI01 (sample SAMEA4835573, study PRJEB28245) | human gut metagenome | biome: gut microbiome; material: fecal sample | place: Denmark | collected 2008
CAGACTATTCGGCCGGATCGAGTGGCAGGAGCCGGTTCGCCTCCTTGTAATACTTGTACAACTCCTCTTGCGAACGGAAAGGACTCTCCTCGCCTGTCGTCCAAGGCTCGTTCCTTCCCCTGCCGTCGACGATGCGTCCCTGCATCGTATCGCGCAAGCCGTAGTCGATGACACGGGCCAGGTCGGCCTTGATGGCGGGGTCGTAGACGGGTGCCACGACCTCTACGCGGTTGTCCAGGTTGCGGGGCATCCAGTCGGCCGAACCGATGAAGCATTTTTCCTCGCCTCCGGCGGCAAAGATGAAGATGCGCGAATGTTCCAGATAGCGGTCGATGATGCCGCAGATGCGTATCGTGTCGCTCACGCCGGGGATGCCGGTGACCAGCGAACAGTTGCCTCGCACAAGCAGGTCGACAGGCACGCCACTGGCCGACGCCTCGTAGAGCTTCCGCACCATGTCCGTGTCCGTGATGTGGTTGATCTTGACACGGATATAGGCGGGCTTTCCCTGCTGGCGGTTCTTGATTTCGTTGTCTATCAGACGGAGGAAGCGTTTCTTCATCTCGTTGGGCGAGACGAGTAGTTCCTTGAAGGAGACAGGTACATAGGGCTTCTCGATGAAGGTAAAGACGGAGTTGACATCGCGCACCACGTTGCGGGCAGCCGTCATCAGCAGGTAGTCGGTATAGACGCGCGCATTGCCTTCGTGGAAGTTTCCCGTACTGATGCAGGCGATGTCGAGCCCGTTCTTCATGCCGATGTGGGTGATTTTGGAGTGCACTTTCAGGTTCTCCACGCCGAAGATGACATGGATGCCGGCATCCTGCATTTTCTTCGACCAACTGATGTTGGACGCCTCGTCGAAGCGGGCCAGCAATTCGATGACGACCGTCACCTTCTTGCCGTTACGGGCGGCACAGATAAGGGCGCGCACCACTTTCGAGTCCTTGGCCAGGCGGTAGAGCGTGGTCTTGATACTCTTCACCTCCTTATGGATGGCGGCCTCTTGCAAGAGGCGGATGTAGTAGTCGAAGCTATGGTAAGGCACGTGGATGAAGCGGTCGCCCTTCTGCACCAGCCGCAGCAGGCTCTCGCCGCTATCCAGTTCAGGACGTACCAAGGGTTCCCAACGTGGGTATTTCAAGTCCTTCCGGCCGCAATCGGGGAAGGACATCAGGTCTTTGTGGTTATGATAACGACCTCCGGCCAGCACAGTGTCCAGCTTGTCGAGATTCAGCATGTTCATCACACGCTTGTGCAGGTCTTTCGGCATGGCGGCGTCGTAGATGACGCGCAAGGCATCGCCTTTCCTCCGACTCTTCACTCCTTTGGATATCTTCTGCAACATGCCGTTACGCAGGTCGTTGTCTATCTCCATCTCGGCATCCTTCGTAAACTTGAAGGCATACGCTTCGAAGTGGTCGTAGTTCAGTCCGCTGAAGATGATCGGAAGACAGAACCGGATGACATCGTCCAGGTACATCAGGTAGTTGTTGCCGTTCTTGTCGGGCAGTCGCACAAAACGTCCGCAGACCGAAACAGGCAGTTCGATCAAAGCATACTCGGCTTGCTTCTTATGTTCGGCCTGCATCTTGACGGCCAGGTAGATGTTCTCGTCCGTTTCGTCGGCCAGCTGCTTCACCGCCGAAATCCACACGGGACTGACAAATCCGCTCAGCTGCTGGCGGAAGAACGTACGCACATACTGTTGCTGCTCTTCGTCAAGTTCATCCTCCTTCAAAAGGCAGATATGCTCGGCACGCAGCTGCTGGGTGACATCACGAATGGCCAGTTCGTACTCCTTGGCGTACTTGTTGTTCAGCTTGGTGATCTGCTTGATGAGCTGCCGGGCATGTTCGCGTTCGGCCTTCACACTCCGGTCCTCACACTCGGCGATGCGGCTCAGCGTCGCCATACGCACGCGGAAGAATTCGTCCAGATTGTTTGAGTAAATACCCAGAAATCCCAACCGTTCCAGCAGCGGGATCTGTTGCTTGGTGGCCTCCTGCAGAATGCGTCGGTTGAAATACATCCAACTCAGATCACGCTCCACATATGCCTCCGACAAGTTTTTCTTGTTGACCGTCCTTTTTGCCATAAGTTTCATTATTTTTCCGCAAAAGTAGAGGACGGGTATTACATTCAGATTTCAAATCCGTTACAATATTCATACGGTACTCCCAAAGGTAACCGACCGGAATGTACAGCTTCCTCCAGCGCCTCCAGGATGATGCGCTCGGCACTCCGCACCCAATAGCGGAACTCCACGTTCGGACGATAGTTGCGTTCGAAGTCCAGCAGACGTTGCAGGTCGAACGAATCGGCCACGATGCCCGCTCCCGTCCGTGCGGCGTCGTAGGCGTTGCAGTCCTGCTCGATGTGGGCAGGCACCATCAGCAGCGGTTTTCCCAGATACATGGCTTCGCACACAGACTCGAACCCCGCCGTTGTAGCGTAAGCACGACAGCCGGACATGTAGCGCAGAAACTTCATGTCGTCTATCTGGTGGAAAGTCAGCGTGTCGTCCATGCAGCACGTCTCCTCCTCACCAGGCTTGTCCCAAAAGAAATGGAGAGGTACACGCGGATGGCGGCTGTGCCACCCCAAGACGTCGTCGGCAAAACCCGCGTTAAGCAAGTAGCCGTGCAGGTAGTCGCCCCTTTCGCTCTCACAAGCCAACACTTCCGACCGCAGCAGCGGAGGAACCACACGAATGCGTGAAGCCGGACTGTCATCCATCGGACGGAATGACAACGCCAATCTGCGGCAGGCTCCGATACTGGTCAGACGGGTGAAGAAGCGCAACAGAGAAAGACTCCATCCACTTTTTTGCGGAAAGTGAAATTCAGGATGCAGGAAAAGATACTGATGTCCGATGCTGACCTGCGGCACCGATGGACGGAAAAAGAAATAAGTCAGTCCCGTAAGCAGCTCATAGAAGTTGACAACAAGTTCGGCTTCCGTTTCTCGAATACGACGATCTATGTAACGCATACTGCGGAAGTAGGCAGGCAAACGCAACAGGTTGTAAACCACACTGCGTGTCAGGCTTACCCGGCGGTTGGCCGGTGTAGGCAGAAAATTTGGACTCAGGAAACGTTTGACGGGCGCCTTGATGTTCCGGTTGAAGAAGCCGGGCAGACGACGCGAACTACTCTGGCCCACCAGCACCTCGACCACGTCGTAACCATTACGGCGCAGTATGCCTTCCAATGTAATGGCTTGGGTGAGATGTCCCCGCCCTTCGCCCTGAATGATGAACAATACTTTCATAGGACTTCAATGTATATAATAGATGTGTATTCCACAAATAAAGATTTCAAATCAATCCGCACCTGCATCACGCAGATGCGGAATCCAAAAGAGAATATATGAATTTACGTAAGAAATGCCTCTCTCCGTATCGAGGTCAGATATATTCTTCGACCATGAACATATCGCTGACAAAATCGTCCACGACACGTTCCAAGTTCTCGCAAGCTTCATCCGGCGTTTCGCCGTACGCGCTGCACAACAGGTTGTTCATGTAGTAAGCAAAGAATCCGCCGCCGGCGGCAGCTTCTACAGTGTAATCATTCTGATTCAGTTGCATAATCATTCCTCCTATTTTTATTTGGCATTGCAAAAGTGCACAAACCTTATTGCAACGGTATTGAGAAGACGTTACAAATCTGCTAAATGCAACCCAAAACACAAACCTATCATTTTCCTGCACAAGTCCGCCCGTTTCCCAAAGGAATTACGTACTTTTGCACAACTAAATAAAAAAGAGTTTTCACTATGAAGAAACTGATAAAGGGAGCCCGCTTCACTCCCAGAAACTATTCCGATGAAGTAGAAGCTAAAATACAACAGTATAAACATGAAGGTGTCCGCCTGCCACAACGCCACCTGCTCCGTACCGAAGAGCAACTGGCTGGTATCCGTGAAAGTGCCAAAATCAATACCGCCCTGCTCGACTATATTTCTGAGAATATCCGCGAAGACATGTCCACCGCTGAGATAGACCACATGGTCTACTGCTTCACAACCGATCACGATGCCATTCCTGCACCGTTCATGTACGAAGGTTACCCGAAGAGCGTATGCACCAGCATCAACGACGTTGTGTGTCACGGCATCCCCAGTACCAAGGAAATCCTAAAGAGCGGCGACATCGTCAACGTCGATGTATCGACCATCTACAAAGGCTACTTCGCCGACGCCTCACGCATGTTCATGATCGGCGAAGTGAGTCCCGAGATGAAACGTCTCGTCGAAGTGACCCGCGAATGCCGCGACATCGGTGTCCGTATGGCACAGCCTTGGACACGCCTGGGAGACATCGGCGCGGCCATCCAGGAACATGCCGAGAAAAACGGCTACAGTGTGGTACGCGACCTGTGCGGCCACGGATGTGGCATCAAATTCCACGAAGAACCCGACGTAGAGCATTTCGGCAAACGAGGTACAGGCATGATGATCGTGCCGGGCATGACGTTCACCATCGAACCAATGATCAACATGGGCAGTTATGAAGTATTCATCGACGAAGCCGACGGATGGACCGTCTGCACCGACGACGGCCTGCCCTCAGCTCAATGGGAAAGTATGGTGCTGATTACCGAGAACGGAAACGAAGTGCTGACAGAATAAGGAAACATCTTCGCATGAAAAAATTTCTGACTACAGCACTTTTATCTCTTAGCCTTTGTGCAACAGATATGTATGCACAAATCAATCTGCATTACATAGATGCCAACGAAGCCCGTACTCTGCTTTCGAAAGATGATGCTACCACCCGTCAGTGGAGTCGTTTCGACTACGAAGCCCGGCTGGGCAAAAAAGGAGGCACTCGGCAGGAGTTGATGCATTTCATCGCCGATCAGGCACGCGACTGGAGCAAGGAGGACAAACAACGCATGCAAGAAGCGGCCGATTCACTGAACAGCCACATCAAAGCCCTAAACCTGTCATTGACTCTTCCGCAGGAAATCAGAATTCTGAAAACAACCATGGCCGAAGAAGGCGGTGCAGGCGGATATACTCGTATGGACTACATCGTAGTGGAAGAACAAATAGCCCGCATGAAGCCCCAGCAAGCAAGTTATCTGCTGGCACACGAACTGTTCCATGTGCTGACACGCAACAATCCGGATTTCCGTGAGAAAATGTACAAGCTCATCGGCTTCAACATCGTACCTGAAGAATTTGAAGTACCGGCCGATTTGCGCGATGTGGTGATTACTAATCCCGATGTCAACCGCTTCGACAGTTACGCCCGTTTTCGCATCAAGGGTGAAGAACGTCCCTGTGCGATGCTGATATATGCCAACAAGCCATACGAAGGAGGCAGCTTCTTCAATTATCTGACAATCGGCCTGATGCCGCTGAAAGACGGTAAGGCAGAACAGAAAGACGGAAAAACGGTAATATACGGAATAAAGAATGCAGAAAATTTCTTTGAACAGGTAGGAAGAAATACCAACTACATTATCAATCCCGAAGAAATACTGGCCGAAAACTTTGCCTTCCTGCTGACCCGCAAGCCTGTTACCGGCACTCCCGAACTGATTGAAAAGATGCGGCAGGCTTTGCAGCCACAAAGATAACCGGCGGGGATTGGTTTTAACAAACGGACATAATATTGTACATCATGGAAATCGTATTACTGATTATAGGACTGGGCGTCGGGACAGGTATCGGAATGTTGATTGCGGGACGTAAATCCACCGCACTGAAAGCGCAGCTGGAAGCCGCACAGCAACGTGAAGACTTGCTGAACCGTACGACCAACGAACGCATCGAACGAGAGAAAGCGGTTGCCGAGGAACGGTTGAAAGCCATCGGGCAGCAAAGCACCGAACGACTGGCCGCACAAGAAAAACAGTTTGGTGAACGACTGGCCGAGCAGGAACGTCTTTTTGCCAACCGCCTGGCTGAACAGGAGAGGTTGTTCAATGAACAGAACAGCAGCCGTGAACAACAATTCGCCGAACGACTGGCCGAACAACGGCAGCAACTGGAAAAGCGCCTGGCCGAACAGCGTGAAGAGGCCGAAGCACTGCACCGCCGCATGAACACTGAGTTCGAAGCACTGTCCAACCGCATCTTCCAAAACAAGGCCGACGACTTCAAGCGACTCAATGCCGAACACATCGGCAATCTGCTCCGCCCCTTGGGTGAAAATCTCAAAGACTTCCGCGAAAAGGTAGAACAGGTATACAACACCGAAGCCAAGGAACGCTTCTCACTGGGCGAACGCATCAAGGACCTTGTGGAACTGAACAACCGCCTGAGCGAAGAGGCCAACAACCTGACCCGCGCCCTGAAGGGCGACTCGAAAATGCAGGGTAACTGGGGCGAAGTCATTCTGGAACGCCTGCTCCAGGCATCGGGCCTCATCGAAGGCGAACATTACGTCCGCCAGGAGTTCCTGCGCGACGAGCGGGGTGAAGCACTGACCAACGAAGAAAGCGGTCAGCGCATGCAGCCCGACATCATCGTCCGCTATCCCGATGACCGTGAAATGATTATCGACTCCAAAGTTTCCCTATCGGCCTACGCCACCTATACCGCCGCCGAGAATAAGGAAGAGCAAGCCCGCTGCCTGAAGGCACATCTGCAGTCCGTCCGTGCCCACATCGACGAACTAAGCCGCAAGGACTACTCGCACTACGACGTCAAGGCACCCGACTTTGTCATGATGTTCATCCCTACCGAAGGAGCTTATCTGCTGGCCGTACAGAGCGACGCCAACCTGTGGGAATATGCCTATAACAAGAAGGTCGTCCTGATGAGCCCCACCAACCTCATCAGTGCCCTGCGCCTCTCGCTTGACCTGTGGAAACGCGAGAATCAGGTAAAGAACGTGCAGGCCATCATCAAGCGGGGCACGTCGCTCTACGAAAAGATTGCCGGCTTCACCGACACGTTCCTCACCTTGGGCGACCGTCTGGGCAGCCTTCAGAAGGACTACGACAAAGCTTTGAACCAGCTGTCGGACGGAGCGGGTAGCGTCGTCCGACAGGCTGAACAGCTGCGTGGCATGAGCCTGACACCCAAGAAGCGCATATCGCCCCGACTTCTGCCGGCCGGAGAAGAGGAAGAAAAGACAGAAGAAACATCCGAACTGAACCAAACAACAACAAAAGAATAAGGCAATGAAGACATTGAAAGACCGCATCCTTCGCGACGGACGCTGCTTCCCCGGAGGAATCCTGAAAGTAGACAACTTCATCAACCATCAAATGGACCCCATCCTGATGAAAAGTATAGGCGTAGAATTCGTACGCCGTTTCGCATCAACCCAAATCAACAAAGTCATCACGGTAGAGGCCAGCGGAATTGCTCCGGCCATCATGGTAGGCTACCTGCTCGAACTCCCCGTCGTTTTTGCCAAGAAGAAAAAGCCCAGTACGATGGAGAATATGCTGGCCACCTCGGTCTTCTCCTTCACCAAGCAGCGCACGTATGATGTCTGTGTCAGCCGCGATTTCCTCTGTCCGGGCGACAAGGTGCTGTTCATCGACGACTTCCTGGCCAACGGAAACGCAGCCAAAGGTATCATCGAACTGGTGAAACAGGCCGGCGCCGAGCTGGTCGGCATGGGCTTCATCATTGAAAAGGCCTTCCAGCACGGAGGCGACGAACTGCGTGCGGCAGGCATCCACGTAGAGAGCCTGGCTATCATAGAAAGTCTGGACAACTGCGAAATCAAGATCAGATAAACCTTTTTTCATCATCAAAGGCGCGGAGCGCACGGACTGCTTGCCTGAAAGCAACCGTACCATCCGCGCCTCTCACATTTTCGATATATGGAAGAACAACCACAAACAACGCCGAAGAACGGCCTCATCTATGGTCTGAACGACCGCCCACCTTTCCGCGAAGCTTTCTTCGCCGCACTGCAACATCTACTGGCCATCTTCGTGGCCATCATCACACCGCCGCTCATCATCTCGGGCGCACTGAAACTTGATACTGAAACAACGGGCTATCTCGTATCCATGGCCCTCATCGCCTCGGGCATCGCCACCTTCGTGCAATGCCGCCGCTTCGGCTTTATTGGTACGGGGCTGCTGTGCATCCAGGGTACCAGCTTCTCGTTCATTGGCCCAATCATTGCTGCGGGCACCACGGGCGGACTGGCACTGGTCTTCGGATCGTGCATGGCAGCCGCTTCGGTAGAAATGATTATCAGCCGCCTGCTGAAGTACACACGAAAGATTATCACCCCGCTCGTGTCGGGCATCGTAGTGACCCTCATCGGCATGAGCCTCATCAAGGTGGGCATCACGGCCTGCGGAGGCGGGGCGGCAGCCCAGGCCGACGGAACATTCGGCAGCCTGCGCTACGTAGGTCTGGCCGCTCTGGTACTGGTACTTATTCTGATCTTCAACCGCAGCAGCAACCGGTACCTGCGCATGAGCTCCATCGTCATCGGCCTGGCTACGGGCTACGTCGTGGCGTGGCTGATGGGCATGATTGACTTCGGTTCGGTACAGAGTTTCGGCGGTGTCACCGTCCCCCATCCCTTCCGCTTCGGACTGGATATCAGCCTGTCTGCCGTACTGGCACTGGCACTGATTTTTGTCATCACGGCCATCGAGGCATACGGCGACATCACGGCCAACTCCATGATTTCGGGTGAGCCTGTCGAGGGCGAGATCTTCATCCGACGGGCGTCGGGCGGCATCTTTGCCGACGGCTTCAACTCCATGATTTCGGGCATGCTCTGTGCCTTCCCCAATTCGGTGTTTGCACAAAACAACGGCATGATACAGCTGACGGGCGTAGCCAGCCGCTACGTGGGCTACTACATAGCAGGCATGCTTGTTGTACTGGGACTGTTCCCCGCTGTAGGACTGGTATTCTCGCTGATGCCCGAACCGGTATTGGGAGGTGCTACGCTGCTGATGTTCGGCACGGTGGCAGCAGCAGGTATCCGCATCATCGCCGCGCAGGAGATGAACCGCAAGGCTACGCTGGTCATTGCCGTCAGCTTCTCGCTGGGACTGAGCGTTGAACTAGTGCCCGAAATACTGTGCCAACTCCCCGAAACATTGCGCAACATCTTCGCATCGGGCATCACTACGGGCGGCCTGACTGCCATCGTAGCGAATGCGCTGATACGAATCAAGGAATAGACGAACAAACCTTACTTAAATCAACTTCAGATCTTTAGCTATCCTGCAAGCCTCGATAGAATTCTTCACTTGCAGGTTAGCTAAAATTTCTTGTCTGTGACGACTGACCGTATTTATACTGATAGAAAGCAGTCTGGCTATTTCCTTACTCGTCAAACCTTTGTCTATCATAGTCAATATCTGCCTTTCCCTGGCAGACAATATCTTCTTGCTATTTTGTTTTTCCAGTTCTGTGACATGTCCCGTAACAGAATTGACTATCATGCACTGTGAAGGAAGTTCAATGGTCAGAGGACCGTACAGGCACAATGCCAGCCAAAGGCTGTCACTAGAAGGAAGCAGAACATAAAACATCCGATGCAACACAGACAGATAACTTCCCGTGCAGCTCATCATTCGTATCTTGCTGGCCAGATAATAATCGGAACGTTTTCTTTTGGGCTGCCGTTTCATGAAATGGTAGAAACAAAGTTCCTGCCAGTGCTTGTTCTCCAAATCATCCTGATGCATAAGCCCGAAAAGTTCTTTTTCCCAAATGGAAGAAACTTTATCCTCCCGTTTCCTTCCTCCTCTTTCAAGCATTTGCGAAAAGCCACCATAATAGATATAGCTGGATCGGGTACGCAAGTCACTCAATACAGCAATCACATTCTCCATCCGAGCATAGTTACAGGCAATATCCTTGTATCTGACCAGCATTTCATCATAGGGCTGGTCTCCTGTAAAGTCTTGCATGGAAAATTCTTTGTTCAATATATCCACAGTATCCATCTGTCCGAAAAAGAATGGTTATTATTAATCATTGCAGGTTCGTTTACAACGATTTACCTTTGCAAAGGTAAAAAAAAGAATAGTTATTCACGGTAAACGGAAAAGATTACATAAAAAATTATATGAATATGAAGAAGTCAATGTTGTTAAGCGGATGTATGGTTGCCGCTTCATGTGTCTGCATGGCACAATCATTGGAAAAGATGCAATGGTTCAACGAACCGGAACAGTGGGAATCAAGAACAACACGCTCCTGATGGATGTCACACCACAAACTGACTATTGGCGGATATCCCATTATGGATTTACCGTAGATGATGCCCCTTTCCTGTATGCGTTGCGCGGAGGGGAGTTTGAAGTCAAGGTGAAAATATCGGGTGATTATCAGGCCCGTTTCGACCAGGCAGGACTGATGCTGCGTATCGATCATGAGAATTATATCAAGGCCGGTATCGAGTTTGTGGACGGGAAATACAATCTGAGTACGGTTGTAACCCATCATACGAGTGACTGGAGCATCATTCCGCTGGAAAAACCTGTACCCTTTATCTGGATTAAGGCGATCAGAAGGCTGGATGCCGTAGAAATTTTCTATTCCTTCGACGATAAAGAATATACCATGATGCGAAATGCCTGGTTACAGGACAATCATCCCGTCATGGTAGGTATCATGGGAGCCAGCCCCGACGGAAATGGATTCAGCGCACGATTTGAAGATTTTTCCATCAAGCACCTACCCGACCAGCGCCGGGCTGAATGGCTGAAGAAGAACACTTCAAACCAATAACGGACCGTCTTATAAAAGTCCTGTCATACTGCCTTCTCGGACGAAGACTGCATAATCTTTATTCACCCGTAAGGGCGGCCTGACAGGACTTATCCATATCTGAAACCTACTTCCTAAATCCCTTCCTCAACTCTTCCTTCACATCCTGCACCACCCCCATCGGGATGTCCTTGTCCGTCTTCAGCGAGATGGTCATATCGGACTTGCCGGAACGGAAGGCCTTTATTTCTTTCCGAAGTTCGTCCAAGGAAAAATTCTTCAGTGTCTTGCTTTGGCCGGAAGCAAGCAGCGTCACTTCCAGCGGTAGTTTCTCCGTAGTATCTACCACTATTTTCTTATATTTTTTCGGTTCCGCAAACGTAACGAGGATGGGGAACGCTTTGTCCAGAGCTGCTTCATCTGTCGTACCCAGCTCGGCAGCGACCTCCCGGCGAAGCTGCTGATAGACTTCCTTCACCGTACGCAGATAGAGGCGCATGGCTTCGGTAGTCGTCCCACGGTCGTAGCGTATCTGCAAATCGGAGCGGAACGGCTGTCCCGACTGTTTTGCCTGTTGATAATCTTTCCGCAAGGCGTTGGTCAGATGCTTACGGATAAAATCAACACAATCTGTCTGTGTTCCTTTCTGGTCTATCATAACCTGATTGTAGTAGTTGACAAACAGCGTGTGTGCCGCCTCTCCCGGAGCTGGAGCCGCGATACCTCCACCCTCTCTGAACTTCCGTGCGAAATACTGCTCCAACAGTTCGCGTTCGTCCTGACGGACGGTATCCAGCAAAGTCTCACTGACTTGCGGCTTCACCACCTGCTCCACCGCCTTCTTTACTTCAGGCCGGGCAAACGCATAGAGCGTCCCCGACACCACCGGCACGAAGAGCAACAGCTTCAGTCGTGCCAGTCGATTGGTTCTTTTCTTTAACATCATATTGATACGTTGTTTTAGCTTGCTGTGTCCAAATCCGCTGGCCATAGAGTAGAGCCTTGTGCCGACGGATTTCTTCACGAGCAAAAGTTGATATTGAGTGGCATCGATGCCATGAGAAAGTACGCCGCTGTCTGCTTCGAACTCGTGCACTTCGCGCAGTTCGCGCATCAGCAGCCAGGCGGCAGGGTTGAACCAATGGAACACAATCAGCAGTTCCATCCACAGCAGGTCAGCCGTGTGGCAGTAGTGCAGGTGCATCCGCTCATGCAGCAGCACCGTTTCGCGGTTCTGCTCATAGTCTTCCTGCGAGAGGACGACGGTCCGCCCCCAACTGAAGGATTGTTGTCCGCACGGACCGATGACCAGCCGGTAGCCGCCACACTCCCTAACGGAACAACGGCGCACCAACTGCCGCATACGTCCATGCGAAAGCAGAAAGAAACCCAACGTCAGCACCGCCCCACCTGCATAGAGAGCCGCCAGCAGGTACAAGCCGCCGTACGACGCTTCCGACCACGATGTCTTTGTCAGCCCATCGGTCTCTGCAAGGCGCAACAAGTCCGCATCTGCTTCGGACAACGTACCTTCTGCCGAGGCTTCCTCCGCCGAAGATCTCGTCAATGCAGCTTCTATCGCCACCAGGGGGCGTTGCCACAGGCTTTCCTGCGGTACGTCTACCTGCACCAAAGGCAGCAACAGGCAGACAGCCGTACCGCCCAACAGCAGAAAGCGGTTGGTGCGAAACAGCGTATCGCCCCTGAAGCACAGCCGGAAGAGCAGATAAAGCATCGCCAGGCAGAGCGTGGACTTGAACAGATAGAACAGAAAGGCACCCATATCCCTGTCAGGCTTGGCGTTTGTTTTCAATCCGCGCTATCAGCTCCTTCAGCTCGTCGAGCGGCATGCCCTCCTCTTCGACAAAGGCGGAGACAACGTTGGCAAAGGAATTGTCGTAGTAATGGGCCACAACCTCGTTCAGTGCCGAACGCTTGTAGTCCTTCGCCGACACCAGCGGATAATACTGGTAGGTATTACCGTAGGCCTTATAACCCACGAATCCTTTCTCTTCCAACCCGCGCACCAGCGTAGACACGGTATTGTAGTGAGGCTTCGGTTCTTCATAGAAAACTAGGAGTTCGCGGACAAACATAGGACCATGTTCCCAAAACATCCGCATGATTTCTTCTTCTTTTACGGTCAGTCGTTTCATAATCGTCTTGCTTTACATCATTGAACAATGCAAAGATAACAATTATTTTCAAACAAACAACTAAACATATTAGTTTATCAACTATAAATTACAGTAGATTAACTAAAGTTAGCAGTAGTCTAACGAATATTCCTATTGAGAAACCTTATAAACAATAGCCTCAAGAATTATTTTTCTATCTTTTGAGGTAACACTTTATTCAAAACCAGATAACCCAGAAAACCTGAAAGTACCGTTCCGAGTAAAACACCAAATTTCGCCTGATTAAGTAATTCTGGATGGCATTCAGCAAACGAGAGATTGGCAATGAAAAGAGAAACCGTAAAACCAATTCCTCCTAACAACGAAACACCCGTCAGGTTTTTCCAATTCATACCTTCGGGCATACGAGCCACCCCAAACTTGATAGCAGCCCAGGTAAAGACCAGAATACCCAAGAACTTACCAACCAGAAGTCCAACAGCAACAGCCGTACTCACATTTCCAACCAAACTATCGCCACTACCCAAAACCACTCCGGCATTGGCAAAAGCAAACAAAGGAAGAATGACAAAGTTGACAAGGCCATGCAGATTGTCTTCCAGCGACTGGAGGGGACTGATGACATGGTCCGAAGCCCTTTCCACCCGTTTCAATTTAGCGATTTGTTCTTTAGTCAATACAATATGATCCGAGTTCACCACCGGAAACTCATCAATGATACCACGTATCTTCTCTATATATTTGCCTGCATCCAGACGAGGACGAGCCGGTATCACAAAAGCAAGAATCACACCCGAAATGGTACTGTGAATACCAGACTGCAGGAACAGATACCAGATAATGACACCAAAAAACAGATAAAACAGCTTTTCTGTCACACCCATGCGTCCCATATAATAAAGGAAAAGATAAAGAATAAAAGCCGCTACCAGATACCAATAAGACACATGCCCGCTATAGAAAATAGCTATTACCAAAATACCACCAATGTCATCGACCACAGCAAAGGCCGTGAGAAAAATCTTCAGACACAAGGGAACACGCTTACCCAGCAAGCTCAATACACCTAGTGAGAAAGCAATATCAGTAGCCATCGGAATAGCCATTCCTTGCATTTCTGGAGAACTGGGTTCGACCAAAAGGAAATAAATGACAACCGGCAAAATCATACCGCCACATGCGGCAATGAAAGGCAGGATTGCCTTGCGAAACGAAGACAACTCTCCTACCAACAGCTCACGCTTGATTTCAAGTCCGACAGCCAAAAAGAAGATGGTCATCAGACAGTCATTGATGAATTGCAACATGGTCAGCGGATGGCCTCCATGCGAAAACAGATTGAAATCGCCTATTCGTAAATGCAGCTCATGGGACAAAAAGCTGTTATAGGCAGGTGCCAACGAAGAATTAGCCACTACGGCAGCCAGAATAGCTGTCACAAACAACAAAACACTCGCCACAAGATTGAGTGACGAGATGTTTTTCATGGAACGCAAAATAATCATAAATAGCCTCGATTAGGGGGTTATATATGTAAAATAAAAGTAATAGTTAATCCAACTTCAGCACAGCCAGGAACGCCTTCTGCGGCACTTCCACGTTGCCAATCTGCTTCATGCGTTTCTTACCTCGTTTCTGCTTTTCCAGCAACTTGCGCTTACGACTCACGTCACCGCCATAACACTTGGCCGTCACATCCTTACGCACAGCCTTAATGGTTTCGCGAGCAATGATCTTGGCACCGATAGCTGCTTGAATAGCTATTTCGAACTGCTGACGCGGGATGAGTTCCTTCAATTTCTCACACATGCGACGGCCCAGTTCATAAGCATTGTCAAAGTGCGTCAGCGTAGACAAGGCATCTACCGGCTCACCATTGAGCAGGATGTCCAACTTCACCAGTTTGGACGGACGGAAACCGTTGGGATGATAGTCGAACGAAGCATATCCTTTGGATATGCTCTTCAGCTTATCATAGAAATCGATAACGATTTCACCCAATGGCATATCATAGTATATTTCCACACGGTTACCCGAAATGTACTCCTGCTTCACCAGTTCGCCGCGCTTGCCAAGACAAAGAGTCATAATCGGTCCGATGTAGTCGGTGGTCGTGATGACCGAAGCACGGATATAAGGCTCCTCGATATGGTCTATCATCGTAATATCGGGCATGCTGCCGGGGTTGTGTACCTCCATGACATGTCCCTGCTTGTCGTAAACATTATAAGAAACGTTGGGCACGGTGGTGATGACGTTCATATCGAATTCACGGTCCAGACGTTCCTGAACAATCTCCATGTGAAGCAGACCCAGGAAGCCACAACGGAAACCGAAGCCCAAGGCCAACGAAGATTCGGGTTGGAAAGTCAGCGACGCGTCATTCAGTTGGAGTTTCTCCAACGAAGAACGCAGGTCCTCGAAATCTTCAGCCTCGATAGGATAGACACCAGCAAACACCATCGGCTTCACTTCCTCAAAGCCTGCAATAGCCTTGTCGCACGGACGGGCAATGTGCGTAATGGTATCACCCACTTTCACCTCACGTGAAGTCTTGATACCTGAGATAATATAACCCACGTCACCCGTTCGCAGTTCGTCTCGAGGCACCATGTCCATCTTCAACACGCCTACCTCGTCGGCATCATACTCCTTGCCGGTATTGAAGAACTTAACCTTATCTCCCTTACGAATGATACCGTTCTCTATTTTAAAATAGGCAATGATACCACGGAAGGAATTGAACACCGAGTCGAAAATCAGCGCCTGCAACGGAGCATTCTCATCGCCTTCGGGATGGGGAATGCGTTCGATAACGGCAGCCAATATCTCTTCCACACCCATGCCCGTCTTGCCCGATGCACGAATGATCTCCTCGCGCTTACAGCCAAGAAGTTCCACGATCTCATCTTCCACTTCTTCGGGCATGGCACTGGCCATGTCACATTTGTTGATGACAGGGATAATTTCCAGATCATGTTCAATGGCCATATAAAGGTTTGAGATAGTCTGCGCCTGCACCCCCTGTGATGCATCCACAATAAGCAACGCTCCTTCACAGGCAGCAATAGAGCGTGACACTTCGTACGAGAAGTCCACATGTCCCGGCGTGTCAATCAGGTTCAGAATATATTTCTCACCCTTGTACACATATTCCATCTGAATAGCATGGCTCTTAATAGTAATCCCTCGTTCCTTCTCCAGATCCATGTCGTCCAGCATCTGGCCTTCGGTCACTTGAATAGTATTGGTAAATTCCAGCAGTCGGTCTGCCAGTGTCGATTTCCCGTGGTCAATATGGGCTATGATACAAAAGTTGCGTATATTCTTCATTTGAAAGTCATAATAAATAAAAGCGGGCACAAATATACGCAAACTCGCCCACATACGGATGAAATTCGGAGGAATAATGCAAACAGTTGGAAATGAAAGGTGATGTGCGGTTGTATTCCATGTCCATCATTGGAGTGCATCAGCCGTTTTTTGATGGGTTAGGAAAATGAATTGCTACCTATCCGTTGCCTTTTTCGGGGAAGAAAATCCACGCGAAACGACTCCCGATTCCTCTGTCATATCACCGTAAAGAACGCTGTCCCTGCATATTTGCGTTAGCGAAGATAGTCATTTTTTCGCAGAGCGGGAAAAATATGGGCCGGTTCTTTTGAGCAAGGGACTTGTTTCCATATTCTGCCATATTCGTCATGCCTCTCATTTGACCTTTATCCGGTAATTTTGCAAGAAAGGAAAAGGTTATGAATCAGACGAATGTAAAGGTGTCGTTCTACCTTAAAAAGAGCGAGTCCGATGCCGACGGGTATTGTCCCGTGATGGCAAGGCTGAACATTGGGAAATACTCGGAGTCTGCTTTCAGCATGAAGCTGAGGGTGCCGCAGAAGATGTGGGCGGCAGGCCGGGCTACGGGCAAGAGCGTGGCGGCTAAGGAAATCAACAACCGCCTGGATGAGATACGGGCAAGAGCGCTCGGCATATATGCGGAACTGTCCGCCGTGCGTGATGGGGTCAGTGCCGAGAATGTGAAGCACCGGTTACTCGGTATGGCTTCCGAGCAGGAAACCCTCTTGGGCTATTTCGTGAAGTTCATCGGCAACTTTGAGAAACGGGTCGGGATAAACCGCACGGCAAAAAGTCTCGGAGGGTATAGAAACGCATACAGACATCTGGAAAGGTTCATCCGGTCACAATACAAGGTATCGGATGTCCCGTTCTCGACATTGGACCTTTCCTTCATTGAGAAATATGACCTGCATCTGCGTACCGAATGCCATCTGGCTCCGGGAACCGTGATTAATCTCACGGTCCGGCTGAAGACCGTGGTAGGTGAAGCCATCGCTGACGGCATCATCACCGCCTACCCGTTCTTCGGTTACGAACCCGTGCATCCGAAACCGGAACAAAAGTACCTCACGGACGAGGAACTGCACCGGATCATGACCACACCGCTTCACAATCCGTCCCTGTACCATGTGAGGGACATGTTCCTGTTCTCCTGCTATACCGGTATTCCGTATGGCGACATGCGGCTGCTGACGACAGACAACCTTTCCCTGGCCGATGACGGGACATGGTGGATACGGAGTTCACGGGAAAAGACGGGAGTGGAGTTTGAAATCCCTCTACTGGAACTTCCCTTGCGGATTATCGAGAAGTACCGCGACACCGCACCGGACGGCCGGCTGTTGCCGATGTATGCCAACAGCACAATGAATTTCTATCTGAAGCGCATTGCGGTTATCTGCGGAATAGACCGCAGGCTCGTCTTCCATTCAGGGCGCCATACCTACGCCACGGAGATTACCCTTTCGCACGGAGTCCCGCTTGAAACGGTCAGCAGGATGCTCGGTCACAGCCGTATAGAGACCACGCAGATCTATGCCAAAGTGACTGATGACAAGATAGACTCTGACACGAATGCACTGAACGAGAGAATCGCGGAGCGTTTCTCCGTAGTCATATAATAACTTAAATACACTGGTAATATGAAAAAGAATACAGAGAACAACGACATCAAACACCGCAGCACCTTTGCGGTACTGTTCTATATCAACCGCACGAAAGTCCGCAAGGACGGGACCTGCCAGCTGCTGTGCAAGGTCAGCATAGATGCCGAATGGGAGCAGATCGGCACGAAGGTATCAGTCAATCCGGCCATTTGGAACCCGGAAAAGGGACGCGCCGACGGCCGCAGCGCAAACGCCGTGATCGTGAACAGGGCCATAGACGACCTGACCGCCGAAATTGAGGGACATTACAGGCGGATAAAGGACAGCCTCGGCTTCATCACGGCGGAACTGGTAAAGAATGCGGTGAAGGGCATCGGACAGAAACCGCTTACCCTGCTCGCCCTTTTCCGGGAGCACAACGAGGAATACAGGAGACGGATAGGAGTTGACCGAATCAAGGAGACCTACGATTCCTATATGCGGTCGTACAAGCACCTGTCCGCCTTCGTGCATGAGAAAAAGGGTGTGGAGGATGTGACATTGCGCAGTCTTGACCGTGTTTTCTATGATGATTTTGAGGTGTTTCTGCGCATGGAACTCGGCCTGGCTCCCAAAACGGTGCATGAGCATCTTTACAGGCTGAAGAAGATGACCATGCGGGCCGTGAGCCAGGGGACGCTCCGCAGGGACCCCTATTGCCGACTGCACCCGGAACTACCCCGGCGCAAAAGCCGCCACATGAAACTGGAGGACCTGAAAAAACTGATGGAGACTCCGGTTGAGAAACCACAGCTTCAGTTCGTCAGGGACATGTTCATCTTCTCGACATTCACCGGATTGGCGTTTGCCGATCTGAAAAGGCTGAAGACGGACGACATCACGCAGGCTGATGACGGCACTTGGTGGATACACTACCGGAGACAGAAGACGGACACGCTGTCTTCCGTCCGGCTGCTGGACATCTCGATGAGGATAATCGATAAGTACAAGGACCAGAGGAACAGCGACAGGGTGTTCAACCTTTACTGCCGCAAGTATTTCCTCACGCTCGTTACGGAACTGGGAAAGACATACGGCTTTCCGCTGACCTTTCACCAGGCCCGGCATAATTTCGGTACCCATATCACGCTTTCGTTGGGTGTCCCGATTGAGACGGTGGCCCGCATGATGGGACACCTGCGCATCGAGACCACGCAGATTTATGCGAAAGTCACTGACAAAAAGGTGGAAGAGGACATGAAAAAACTGAAGGACTCCTCCGTCAACCGGGAAACATTCCTTTATGAGGAAGAGTTTGATGGGAAAAGGCGGAAACGGGAGCAGCGTGCCGGATGATGAAAAAAATGGAGAAGCGGCAGCCCGGCCTGTTTCTCCATTTTCCTGTCTTATGCTATACCCACCTCTGTTCTTCCCGGCATCTCTTGTAGGCATCCTCCAGCATTTTATGTATGTCGGATTCCTTGTAGAGCACCTTTCCTTGAAGGAGGTAATAAGGGATGACACCGAGCGTGCGGTACTCCTGCAGGGTCCGCCGGCTTATCCGGAGTATGCCGGACAGTTCCTCGTCCGTCAGGAAACGTTCTCCCTTGAACATCGGCTTGGGAGTCTTTTCCATATCGGACAACATTCTTTCCAAATTCTCCAGTCCCTGGAAAAGGACTTCAACGTGAGGGTCTTTCCTCTCTATGAAATGGTAACTCATGGCTTTCTTTTTAAGGGGTGATAACTTGATTCCAACAGGTTCTGCACATCTTCAGGCTTGTAGAACATCTTGTGCTTGATGCGTGTGAAAGGCAGAAGCCCCTTGTCACGGTACACCTGCAATGTCTTCTTCGATATGTGAAGCACGTCGCATACATCCTGGTTGTCCATCCAGTTCTTCAAACCCATGTCCTTGCCTGAACGGCACAACCGGGCAAGCCGGCTTTCAAGTTCGCAGAAACGGATCCGGAACTCGTCAAAAGTCTTTTTGTCTATACATATTATTTCCATACGTCTTCTGATTAAGATTGAATACCCAGTTCTTTCCTGATTCTTGCGGGCAGCGCCTTCCCTTTCCGGTTCAGGAACTCCTGAACTTCGGAAGCCTTGTAATAGGTGCGTCCGTCAATCATGTAGTAGGTCACTAGCTTTTTCTGACGGTAACGCGCAAGGGTGCGCTTTGTCACGCCGAGCAGCTCGCACATGTCCTGGTTGTCGAGCAGCTTGTCACCTTCAAGGGCGGCCGTCTGCCGATTCATGCGGTTCAGCCTGTCCTCTATCTTGTCAAAGCGTTCCATAATCTGGTGGAGCATCATTTGGAATGTCTCCCGGTCTATCTGTATCATACTGAATTCTGTTTTTAGTGCGTGAATACTTCGTTTCTCACACTGTTGCGCAACAGGTTTCAGTATGATAAAGGCCAAATCACAGACCAACGCGGCAGATTATTCTTCCGAAAACAGGCAAAACGCTGAATATCATAGAAATAAAAAAATCAGCCTTCCAAGAAGAGGGCTGACGGGCATATTGCATTTGCAATGTCCTGCAACGGTCTATTGCAACATCCTGCAATAATGCAGGCGGCACACGCCGTTCCGGAAGGTCTTGGATCTGACAAGCTGCCAGTTGCCTGACGGGAGGTGAGCGGAGACGGACAAAGGAAAGGTACTGACCGAGGGGATAAGAAAGATTACAAGTTCATCGACAAGGCTGTAAAGTGACAGCCCCCGCAGAAATTCCGCGCTCTTCTCATCGTATATTTCCGCATGGAAAACCGTGGAAGGCCCGGCAGTGTCTTTCTCGCAGATAAGACTAACCAGCGGATAACCGGGAAACAGGAGTCTGGTGCCGCGCTTCCGCCAGTACGGGAAGCCGTCCCTGTCCGACTGTATCCACTCCATCAACGGTTCGCTTTCCGTAGGAATGGAACCGTCCAATGTCATTGCTATCACTGCCTGTAACTTAGCCATACTTCTACCCTTAAATGAAAATAGCGTGAAATCCACGCATTATCAGGTAGAGGCTCTGGCAAGCCCAAAAACAGATCTGCATGGACTCACGCTATGGGGTATAGCATAAGCCTCACGCAAAAGCCTCTGTTTTTGAAATTTTGCCAGATTTCTACCTGAGACGTCTTGCGACTTATGTATGATAACCGGCAGGACTCCAGCCCTTGCCGCTATCAGTTCAATATGTTATGGCCGGAACTTATGCAGCGCACAGTTTTCCGGCCTTTTTGCAAAGGTAGGCATTTTCTTTCATTCTGTTATGCCTTTTGCTTCCATATCTTGCTGCTGACAATGAAAAAGATGCCGTTCATCTGTCAAGCAGGCCGTATTTCTTCATTTTCCGGTACAGGGTGGAAGGATCGACATGCAGCATCTCCGCCGCTTTCCTGCGGTGTCCTCCGCTTGCCGTCAACGCCTTGAGTATGGACTGTTTCTCCTCTGCTTCCGTTTCCGGGAACAGGTTGATTCCGCCGTCCGTTTCTTCCTGCCGGATGTTCAGTTCTGCCGCTTCTATCACCGGCTGTCGGGCCATCAGCACTGCCCGCTTTATCTTGTTCTGCAATTCACGCACGTTTCCCGGCCACCGGTAGGAAAGCATCAGCCGACCGGCTTCGGGAGAGAACCCTTCCGTCTGCCGCTTGAGTTCTTTGGAAAACTTCTCCCTGAAGTGTTCTGCCAGCGGCAGGATGTCTTCCGGGCATTCATGCAGCGACGGCATGACTATCTCGAACTCACCCAGCCTGTGGTACAGGTCCTCGCGGAAACGCCTCTCCTTAATGGCCGACTGCAGGTCCTCGTTGGTGGCGGCCACTATCCGCACATCGGCCTTTCTTTCCCGGCTGCTGCCGATCGGGAGATAGGTCCCTTCCTGCAAGACACGCAGGAGCATGGCCTGCACTTCCGGTGACAGTGTGCCTATCTCGTCCAGAAACAACGTACCGCCTTTTGCCAGGTCGAAATACCCCTCCTTGTTGCTGTCCGCACCTGTGAAAGTCCCTTTCATGTGTCCGAAAAAGAGTGTCGGTGCCAGTTCCTTGGGAAGGACAGCGCAGTTGACGGCCACCAGCGGTTTTTCCCTGCGGTTGCTGGAATAATGTATCCGCTGTGCGACGGATTCCTTGCCGGCTCCGTTCGGTCCGAGGATAAGCACGGATATGTCAAACGGAGCGACAGTCCGGGCAAGGTTTTCCACCTCAAGCATCTGCGGGCTGTTCCTTCGGAAAAGATTCCTGTCCCTGTCATAGATCCGGGAACTCGGCTGCAATATATCCTTGATCAATTCAAGAAGTTCGTCCATCTGCACGGGCTTTGCCAGATAGTCGTCCGCGCCAAGTTTGATGGCTTTCACGGCGTCGGGCACGGAGGCATAACCGGTCATGACGATGAAGGGGATGTCGATTTTCTCTTTGCGGAGCCATTCGAGCAGGGATATCCCGTTCCCCTCGGGCAGTCGCACGTCGGCAAGGACCAGGTCGAAGTGTTCCGACTTTATCCGCTTCCTGGCACCCGGCTCGTCTATCGTGGTCGAAACCCCGTAGCCGGACTTCTCAAGCCATCTTTTCTGCTGGCCGGCCAGCATGATATTGTCTTCTACGATAAGTATTCTGTGCTTCATTATATGTTTCGTTTTCTATTGTTGTCCGTTTTCCGTTTCTGACAGCAGACTTTCCGCTTCTGCAATCAGTCCGCATATACGGCCGATTATTTCCTCCGTATGCCTTTGGACCGTATCCCCGTCCGAGCCGTCATCATGCAATATTTCACTGTACCCTTCCAGCTCGTGGGAGATGCCCAGCTGCTCCCATACCGGGTACATGCGGTGGAGCGTCTCCCTCATCCGTCCGAAATCCATTTCCATGTCCGAAAGGGATTCCTGAAGCTCCGCCTTGTTCTTGAGGGATTCTCCGATGAATGTCTCCAGAATCCATTTCCTGTCTTCGACGTCGGCGGCCAATGCGGAGAAGTCTGCCGAAGTGGGTTGTGCGGCTTTCTCCTTCTCCGTAATGGATGACAGGAACGCCAGCAGTTCGTTCATGGAGAACGGCTTGCGGATACAGCCGGAGAAGCCGGCTTCCGAATAGCGGCAGCCGTTCCCGTCATTCCGGGCTGTCATCGCAGCTACCGGTACCGTTTTGGAGTCGCCTATGTTGGAGTGCCGCAGTAGGTACAGCAGGTCGAAACCTCCCGTGCCGCGCATCTGTATGTCTGTCAGGATGATGTCGTAACGGGTCCGGCGCAATTCGTTTACCACGCTTTGGGCATTCTGGCACTTGCAACAGGACACGCCGTTCCTTTCCAGCATTTCCCCGACGATGCGCAGCTGTATCGGGTCGTCATCGACCACAAGGACCTTTTGCGGAAGGCTGAGCCTGCCTTCTACCAGGACGGCATTGTCTTTTACCGGTTCGTCCGTCGTGGAAAGAGGAATCCGTATTTCAAAGGAACTTCCCTCTCCCGGACGGCTGGACACGGAAATCTCTCCTTTTAGCAGGCTGACAAGACCCCGGGTTATCGCAAGACCGAGCCCGAACCCCTCGGCGTCCACTTCGGGCGCAGCCCGTTCAAAAGGCTGGAATATCCGTTCCACGGTCTTTTCGTCCATGCCTATGCCCGTATCTTGTATGCGGACTGTCAGCACCTCCTTTTCATACATGGCGGAAAGAGTTACTGAACCGGACTTCGTGAACTTGATTGCGTTTGACAACAGGTTGTCTAAGATCTGTTCCATACGGTCAGCGTCACCGGAAACTGTGATGTCCGGGACATTGATGTCCCTGGAAAAGAGCAGCCCCCTGTCATTGGCCGGTCGTGTATATTCGGCCGCTATCCTGTCAAGGAAGGGAATGAGCCTGAACGGGACGGGATTCAGGGTTTCCTTGGCCTCGTTCAGGCGGGACAGGTCGAGCAGGCTGTTGGCCAGCTGCGTGATATGCCGTGCCGAACCGATGATGTCCGTCAGATAGGCATTGCGCCGTTTCCGGTCTCTCGTGTTCATCGCCAGTTCCGCGCTGCCGCTGATGGCGTTCAGTGGACCCCGTATGTCGTGCGAGAGGGTCATGATGACTTTCTTGCGCATGTCGGACAAGTTCCGGTTCTGTGTCACTGCCTCCTCCAGACGCCTGCGGTCACGGTCACGGCGGCGCAGGTCTCGGACAATGACAAAATGTGAAATGACGAGCAGGATGATGGCGGCTCCAACCAGCCCGGCTATGAGACGGAAGGAATGTTTCTGTGCCTCCGCTATTTTCTGCTCTCTGTATTGAAAGGCATTCTGTGCTTGTCCGTCAAGTTGGATAATAAATGAATTAAGCCGTGCGTTCAGTTCTTGATTGTAGAACCGGAGACTGTCTGTGTAGGTATTGAGTTCGCGGATACGTTTCTCCTGCATGGAGATAAGGCGCTCATTCAGGGAATGAAGCGGCGCGGCAGGAACAGGAACTGTCACCGTATCCTTCTTGCCGAACCATCCGGCTATGCCTTTCTTTTTCCGGATGACCGTTCTGGTACGGGTGGCTTGTGAAGATACTTTGGGAAGCTGTTCGGCTATGAGGCTGTCGGCAATCTCCTGCCTGTGGAACGCCTTCATGATGCGGTACAGGTGGTGTTCCTTGTCGGAGAGCAGAATCCGCAGGGTGTCCACCTGCTCTGGAAGGACAAATCCGGTGCAGCTTTGTTTCAGGTCTGCGAGCAGTGTGTCAATCGACATCCGTTTTTCGTGGTATATACGGTATTCTGTAGTATCCCATGCCATGACGGACTCGCCGAGAGTCGCAAGCTCGGTGATACGGCGGTGTACGGTATTGATGTCCAGGCGGACAGCCCGTATCTCCGCACTTTCCTTCTCGATTTCCCTTATCCGGGCACGGTCGAAGAGCAATATGGCAGTCATGCTGCCGATGACTGCCATAAGAATGACATAGCCGAAAAGTATCTTGTGCTGGATATTCATACATTATATGCTGTTCAAATTGTCATGTCCCGTTTTCCTCCCTATGTATGGAGTCACACAACAATACCGGATTTAACATTTGTTTTTGTGCCTTTATCAATGTCACCGCACACCTTCTCACCACATTCGCGATGGAACCACCGGAGAGTTCGGTCTGGGCGGCGGTGGCAATGAGTTCTTCCGCATCGTCGCCGAGCCATTCTTTCGGGAGCATACTGCGCCAGAGGGCGGCACGGAGTTCCTCGTCGGGCATCGGAAAGTAGATGATGGACTGGAAGCGGCGGGAGAAGGCTTCGTCGATGTTGGACTTCAGGTTGGTGGCAAGGATGACAGTGCCGGGAAAATCCTCGATACGCTGAAGCAGGTAGGCGACCTCCTGGTTGGCGTGCCGGTCGTTGGAGGTGTTGGTCGAAGTGCGTTTGCCGAAGAGGGCATCCGCCTCGTCGAAGAATAGAATCCAGTTGCGGTTCTCCGCCATGTCGAAGACCTTGGCCAGGTTCTTTTCCGTCTCGCCGATGTACTTGGACACTATCATCGAAAGATCCACCCGATAGACATCCATGTCGTTCTTCTTGCCCAAAAGCGTAGCGGCAAGGGTCTTGCCTGTTCCCGGCGGGCCGTAGAACAGGGCACGGTAGCCGGGCTTGAGAAAGCGTTTCAGCCCCCAGTCTTCCATGATGGTGTGCTGGTGCCTGATCCATGTGTTGATTTCCTCAAGGGCTTCGAGCGTGGCATAGTCCAGTATCATGTCTTCCCATTCCAATGCCGTAGTGATGCGTTTGGCCGGGAAGCCGATGTTGTAGTCCGGCTTGTATTCCCGATCGAGCAGCACATGGCTCAGAAATTCCTCGGAGGGGCGTAACTGTCCGCTCAGGAACGGCTCGCCTTCACCTGCACCCTCCAACCGCAGTATGTTCTGCGCATAGAACCAGTGGTCCTTCTGGAACATGCGGATGACCTTTTTCTTCCTTTCCATGTCCTCACCGGCAAGGATAAACGAAGCAGTCTCTCCGGTGGGCAGGAAACCTCCGTGCGACAATCCCTTCCAACCGCCGAACTCGGTGTACTGGCGGTCGAAGTTCTTGTTCTGGACGAAGAAGATATCGAGGGACTGCGGACTGGTATGCGGCATCAGGGCCAGCATGACAACCACCCGCTCGCTGAAAGAGATGTCCTGCCGTCCCGTGACCTCCTCCAGCCAGCCGTCGTCAGGGGGCGTGACTTCCTCTATCGAGGAGTATTCGCACCCCTGCTGAAAATACAGCTGCAGGGCTGTGGTCAGCATCTGGTTGAACCATTCGATATGCGCTGTCAGCATAGGCTTGCATGTTTACTGAGGTCAATAACTGTTCGCCTTTGCACCCATCACATCGGCCTCGTGTTCGAGGTCCATATTATCATTCACGGGCAGTCCGCCCACTTCGGTGGTCGGCTCTACACGGCCTGCCATCTGCTGGGCCACATGCCATGCCTCGTGGGGCAGGTGCTGTTCCTGTCCGGGAGCGACATGGATGTCCGTCCCTTGTGTGTAGGCCAGAGCCTGCACGGTTGCCGGTTTGTCGGAGTTGTAATGTACACGCACATCGTCCATCGAGAAGCCGGAGAGGTCTTCGATGCCTGCTTTCAAATGATTTGGAAGACCAGTGTTGTTTTCCTTTTTCAGTTGGGCAGGAGTTGCATTCCGCCATTTACTACTTTCAAGCAACCGATCTTCTATTTCTTGTTTTGATTCCTGCACTTGTTTTTTTATTACTTTTTTAGGTAGCTTTTTTCTATGACCATGAAGATTTCCGCCACCATGTTTCCCTTGCATTCTAGCGTACCGTCTATTGACCTCAGCTTTTGTTTGTATTGTTTTTTCCTGCATCAGTTCTTCGTCTTCCTCACGCTGGACGGTCTGTGCGAATTTTCCTTGCAGGGTTTCATCCTCCTCGTCACCGAGCCGCTGCACGGGCTGCTCAAACTTGCCTTGCATGAGCTCGTCATCATCTTCCTGCCGCTGTACGGCATTTTCAAACTTACCCTGCAATGTCTCGTCCTCGTCTTCGAGACGCTGTACAGGCTCTGCCACCACCTGAAGGATTCCACCCTGACGGTTGTCCACAAACTCCAATGCGCCGTCGCCGCCACGCTTCTGCTGGATGGTGCGCGGCACCTTGTTCTGGTATGTCTTTTCTGCTTCCATATTCGGTATATATTTAATTGTTATAATTCTCAAAGTCAAATTCTTCCTTGTCGCGCCAGACGACATCCATCCTCTTTTTCAGCCAAGGCAGCCGAATCCGTCGGTACGACCACGGCAGGGAGTCCAGCAGGATGTCGTATGAACGTTCCTCGACATACAGCACCCATTTGTCCTCACGCTGCTCCAATTTTCCGGGACGCTCGATGAAACTCTTCTGGAAGCCCTTTACCGAAGTGCCTTTCAGCTTGTTCCAGTTCGACTTCACTCCGGCAAGCATGGACTCCACAGTCTGAAGCTCCGTGTCCGTCAGTTCCAATGTCTTCGGTAGCGGCACACTGAACGGGCAGGCAGCCAGAATGCGGTTGAACGCCAGTTCCTGTTCCTTATATTCCCTCTTTTCGTCCGTCACCAATCGTTGCAGGACAAATATCGCCCGGATACGGGCATCGGTGTCCCTGAAATCTTTCTTTCCGTCCGCACCTGTCTCCAACAGGCCGAGCATGTCAAACAGGCGGGGCAGCCACAGGGCCAACAGGCAAAGCCCGGCATTGGGGACTTCGATGTATTCCGGTTGCGCTGCTTCTTTCAAAGCCTTTTCCGCTTCTTTCAAGTGTAGAGCCGCTTCTATTTCTTCGACAAGCCGCTCCACTAAGACCTGTTCCTCCGACGTATGGTCATCCATCGTCGCGGAAAGGCTGTTGTCTGCTTCTGTTGTCTGAGCCTGGGCGGACTCCTGACCGGAGGAATCCGTTGCCGATGCTTCGCCGCTTATTTGCATGGCGGGCATTGCGCCGATCCGGTTCAGGGCCGCTATGTATTCCCGGACAATTGCAGAGGAGTCGGCATAGTATGTCCGACCCGAAGAATGTTCGGCCATGAATACCGCCAATGCTTCCGTCAGTTCCGTTTCCCTGATACCATACCGAACGGCCAATGCCTCCATCGTCTGCCGCAGGGTCTCTGCCAATGAGAGGGAGTTTTCCGATACCGTTTCAAGCAGAGCCTCCCGTCCGAGCCAGGAAGCCCACTGACGGAACGGTATAAGCGCATCCGCACAGTCCGGCCCGGCTGTCACGGAAGCCTGCCGCATGAGCCGCCAGAGCAGTTCCGGCTGCCAACGGGCATAATGCCTGAGCCGCTGTGACTTGGCCGTATCGCTGACAGACGGTGACATGAGCCATGCAAGCTGTTCGGTAAGCAGTGCATCATTCGTTTCTTTCTCATTCCCAGAGAACGTGTCATGGGATTTATAACCGGAATCCTCTGCATCGTCAGCAGTACCGGATTTCGTATTCTTTTCACCGGTATAATTCTCAGCTTCTCCAGTAATATCTTTTATCACCGTAATGCCGTCCTGCAAGGCATCCACGGCTGTCTGTTCCAGTTTCTTCCATCTTTCCCAATCGGTTTCCGGGTAATCCTCCTGCCCTGTAACGGCACGGTGCCAGTATGAGATGAACCTGCGGACAGCCGTCTGTACATCCATTCCGGCGATGTCCGTTTCTGTGGCGATAAAGAGAAGCAGGGCTTCCGCGAGGGAATGTTCCAGCCCGGCACTCCCGCCGGAGAACAGCCCCGATTCATGGGCTGATGCTTCAAGTAACTGAACCGTGTTTGCCAAGGAATCGGCAAGTGCACCGTCCGTATGCCTTGCAAGCGCAAGCAATGCCGGGACTTCGGCGATGTCGCCCCACAACGTCACTGTGCCCTTGTCCGAAGCAAGATTCTCCTTTATCAGGCGGCACACTTCACCCGGTTGCTCCGCAGCGACGTGCCGGAATACCTCCCGTTTCCCTTCGGAGGTGTATGCCGCAGTCCGGAGCCATCCACCGATGTCATCCGTCCCGTCCAGGCTGCGTTCAAATGCGGCCCGGGCATCGTTCCTGTCCGTTATGCGGGCAGAGGGTGTCCGCTTCCGGATATAGGACAAAAATGCCGGTATGACATTGACCTCCGCACCGGTACGGGAATGAGAATTGTGCAGGGTGAGTGCGGCAAGCCTGTCGAGCCTATCCGTCGTGATTTCCCTGCCGACATCCAACGCACGGAGCAGAAGCGATGCCGCATCCATAGCTCCGTTGTCCGATACGGTATTCCTGATGCCCTTTGAATCAGCCATCCACCGGAGCAGGGAAATCCATAAGTCAGTCTCTGTCCGGGAGAATATTTCGGCGGTGTCCGCCATATTGCCTGTGAGCCAGTCCAATAGTAGGACGGACATACTGTCTTCCTCTGTCCTATAAGCGGTTATGTGATCGGCGACCATCCGCATGACCGTCTGCCGGAGCATTGTACCGCCCAATATATGGACTACGCTTTCCATCAGGTGCCCGGCATCCAATGCGGACAGGAAACGGGCTTCGTCACCCCGGTATGTGTCGAACCATTGGAGCAGGATTCTCCGTTTCGCAGCTTCCGGGACATGGTTCCCGGAAAGGAGTTCCCGCAAGGATGATATGCCGTATCCGTTTTCGGATGCGGATGCCTTGTCCGGAATGTCCTGTATGTTGTATGTTTGTGTCCCGTCGTCCGTCACCATTCCTGCGGAGGACAGCACACCGACAAATTCAAGCAACTGTCCGGGAACCGTATTCCCGTCAGCAGGTATCACCTCCATTTCTGTAATTTCCTTGTACAGACTTTCCGCTATCCGCAGCAGCTGTCCATTGACGGTATCTGACGCAGAGAATGTATTGTCGGCGATGCCGGACAGAATGGAAAGGGTGAAAATAGTCTCCAGTTTGTCCTGTTCCGTTCCTTTGAGCCACGAGACCTTAGTCTGAATCCTGTCGAGCCTGTCCATCAATGACGATACTGTCTCCGCCAGCAGCAGTGAGACACTGCCGGAGAGCCATGTCAATGCCGGAGTTCCGGCCAACAGGGAAGCCAACAGCCTTAGATGCCCTTTGTCTGGACGGCCTTTTATCCAGTGTAGCAGGGATTCCGGATTTTCCCTGGCCAGCCGTTCCAGAAGGTCCCTTTTCGCAGAATGGGGAATGTTCGCATCTTCCAGCCATGTACTGAACGGGACTGTCCGACCCGTGAGGGCCGCAAGCGGTTCGGCGGAGACATCGGAAACAGCCCCGTCGTCCACCGCTTTATGCTGTTCCGTCCCTTGCTGTGCCGGTTCTATCAGCGACAACCGCAGGAGCATATAATAGAGTTCCCACACATAACTGTCCCCGCTTTCGGGCGAGCCGTCTGGGTTGAGCCGCTGACGGCGGTAGATGATATCGAGTACCGTCAGGCAATAGTCCGTGCCGAAGACCTCCTGCAGGAACTGCACGGTCAGTCCGGCCTTCGATATGTAGGCAGAATAAGTCCGCTTGTGTATGAACGAAAGCAGGCTGCGGTTCAGATGCAGGCGGAAATGCCGCTTGTCGCCGAACATCGGCACGCCGTTGAATGGATAGTATTCCAGCAGCCAGCCATAGAGTCGGTACCAGTATTCCGGCAGGCCGATTTCCGCATGGTGCTCCGTCTCGGCGGCCATGATGCACCGGACATGAGGATTCTCCAGGAGTTCCGCCATGCTGTCCAGACTTCCGGACTCTCGCGTCCCGTGGATGAAACGCACCACCTCCTGCGGGACATGTTCCAGCATCAAGGCGAGCATCCGCTGCCGTTCTTGTTGCCCTACAGGAAAAGAGGGAGAGAAGAACAGGGAAAGGAGCGGAACCGCATCCGATGCGCCTATTGCACCGGACAGAATTTTACCGGTCTGATGACTTTCCAGTTGCAGCAACAACCTTGCAAGCGCCTGGGGATGTCCGGCCAATACTGCACATAATCTCTCCCAGTAATCCGCTTTTTCCATAAAATGCCGGATTTCCTCATACAAACCGAAGTCACTGCCGGCCCATTCAGGGAAACAAAAGCCATGTTTCAGGTAATGCAACAGGTTCTCGAAACTTTTTTCCTCAGCAAGAGACATCACATTCCGGCCAAGGATGCCCGCAGCCGTCTCTTCATCACCAGAAGATGCAAGCGGCTGTTCTGTGGCAAACGGCACAAAATTCCTCTCCAAAGTCTCCCGCAATCTTGCCGGAAACTCGTCGTAGAACTTCTCCTGCGGTATGCTCCCCAGATCGAGATCGAGGCGGTCCACCTCTATGTAGTCTCCTTTATTGTCATACCTGGAGAAAAACTCCTCCAGTATATCCGTGACGCAGCGGCGACAGAATCCGTCCCAGTCCGCATAGAGATTCCTGGCGAACTGTTCGTCCGCCATCCGGAACCGGAACGATATTTTGTCAATCACTGTCATCTGTATATCCTCATGCTACCTGTTCCTGTCATTTTTCCATATCGGGGGCAGCGGCGGAACCACCATGCCCGGAAACGGCGGCCTTTTCAATGACCGTCATCATCGCCTTTTGCAGGAGAGGTTTCATGTCTTCCGGGAGCCTGCCGGCCAGACAGTCACGCCACTTGCGGTAACACTCCTCGAAACGCTGCATCTGCGCGGCACGAAGCCAGCAGGTCTCCATCCTGATGTGTGCCGGGAGAACCGACCGCGCCAGTTGCTCGCACGCATTCCTGAACCTCATGGAGCGTGTCCGCGCCGTCCAGCCGGTAAACACCAGAAGTACCGTCAGCGGCTCTGCCGACTCGAACAGGCTTTTCTCCACCACATATACGGCCTCGCACTGCCGGTTCAGTTCCCGGAGGTAACGGCACAGGGTGTTGGCCCACCGGCACAGTTTCTTCTTGTCGTCCGAACGGCCGAGATTCATCCGCAGCCGCTCTTCCCGTCCTTGAAACACCAGGAGCCACTCGCTGTTCCAGGTCCGGACAAGGTTGTAGGCACTCAGACGGATCCCTTCCCGGAAGAGCGAACCGCTGATCCAGTTGGAGTTGAAAATCGGCAGGTTGCGCCTCAGTTCCTCGTCCCTGTCCAGTTTCTCCGCTTCTGTCGCCGGCGGTTCGTCAGGCTCCACCGTTTCCACCGTATCAGCGGTAAACAGGGAGTCGTCTATCATGGACGAACTCATCAGTTCGCGTACACGCTGCCCGCGTTCCCCGTCGCCCATCAGGATCAGGTTGTGCCCCGGCAGGATGTTGCCCACGGAAATCTCCTCGGAGCAGTTGAAGTCCAGCAGCAGGGAGAGCCAGCATTTGACTGTCGGGACATTCTCCCCGCCGTATGTACCCGTAATATCCATGCCCTTCAGCCGGTCACGCAGCAGGCGGGGAACCTCCCGGAGGAAAGCCATCCTGCGCCGAAGCCTGTCGTCCTCCGAACTGCCGTAGTATTCGAACTCACGGAGCCAGACCGGTGCGCTTTCCACACCGTACAGCCCGTCGAGAAAATCCATATATCTGTTTTTCAAGGCTGAGACATCCCGTTGTCTGTTCTTCAGCCTCTTTATGTCTATATTCTTGTCCGCCAGCAACGGGACATGCGAGGGACTGTCCGTGTCCCTCAGCGACAGAAGCCGCCTCAATCCTTTCAGTTCGCCCATGCCCCGCTCCATCAGCAGGTCGAACAGACTGAGGTAACTCCCGAAGTTCACCGCTTCCGCTTTCTCCTTTCCGGTGGCGCTGCCCGGAAAATCCTTCTCGGAAGTGCGGTAGCAGCGGGGCAGATCCCCGGCCACGGGGTAATGTCCATAGACATTCCTGTAACGCGCCTTGCGTGCCGCCTCCTGCACGGGGACATCCTTCTCCTGCATCCCCCGTCCATGTTTCTGCATGAAATCCCGCATACGCAATGTGGAGCGCATGAAGTACAGGGCTTTCAGCCTCTCCTTGAGTTCATCCATGTCAATGTCGGCCCGTTCACCTCCTGTCAGCACCGTCACCTCCTTGCAGTCGTCCGGTATCGCAAGCGCATATCCGCCGCTGAAGTCCGTCACGATGTGTCCTCCCAGGTCCTTGAACCAGCAAGTCTTGAAGTATTTGACGCCCTCGATGCCGCACAGTCTCCAGTACAGTTCCCGCTGGGTGTCAGCCTGCCGTGGGATTGTCACCCGCACATCCTTTACCGGACCGTCATACCAGGTGTCAAAGCCGTAACCTTTCTCAGGACTGCCCGGAATGTCCATCTCCAACCGGACCGAACCGGAAAGATACTGCATTGCCGTCCAGTAAATCCGTACCAGTATCTCCGTGGCATTATAACCGGGAAGAATCTCCAATTCGGCGGAAAAGGTCAATTCCTTCGGATGCAGCACCTCGATCCTGCCGATATGCTCGCAGAGGTTACGGTGGCGGTTCAGGAAACTCCGTATCCTTTTGACAATCCCATCCTCGTCATTGAAATACGGGGAGAGCCGGAGCGTGAAGTCATAGGCGCACTTGTCCGTGTCTGCCGTGACCGCCACGTTCTGTACCATCGGGAAACGGGCAAGGACGAGCTTGCGGTAATCATCTGCCGTCACCGGGGCAGAGGGATAGACCTCGGAAGCGGGAAACAGCCCGTACCGTCCCACCTGCCATGTCCCGTCCGGGTCAGAGAGGTAGTCCTCCAAGGCGAAGCCCAGTTTGTAATCCGTCTCGGTCAAGGCATAGTCCACCGCATCGGCCACGGTCACGCCGGGATCACTCGGGTTATAGTCGCTCCACACCTCTCCCGAAAGACGCTGAAGTTCATCGAGCGTCCTGCGTTGAAGAAGGGTATAAAGGTCGTCCCCCTCGGGTCGTGTTATGTATAACGGTCTGTTTGCCATAATTCTTTGATTCCTTTGTTCCTACATTTCCCACAGCATCTCGATCCGGCACAGGATGAACTCCGCCCCGCGCCGTGTACGGCGGCTCCGCATCTGGAGATAGAGTTTGCCGTCATGTTCCTGCCAGCGGAGTTTGATCTTGCCCGACCAGCCCCACCAGTGCTTTTGTGCGGACTGCAGCCTGCACCGGCTTCCGTCCGAATGGGAGGCCGTGACTTCACAATAAGAATATTTCCCACTGCGGGGATGGTGATAACAGGCTGAAATGCGATATACCCGGCATCTGGTGCCCGGCTTGCCAGCGGCAGCTTCCACCGGCAGATCGTGCCAGCGGCCGTCAGCCTTGACCTGCAAGGTCCCGAACCCGTCCGGAGTCTCCTCCTCCCGGCCCTTGTCCGGAAGCGTATATCTGCCCGCCTTCAGTTCTCCCGGAACAGTCACGCCGTCCGTGCCGATGATCAGGATGTCTTTCCCGTCATGACCGTCGCTCACGGCCAGTGAGCCGTCATCACCGAGCGTAATGCGCCACAGCGGTCTGTCTTCCAGAGAAACGGGTTCCTCCCGGTAAATCGAAGCGACGGTTCTCTCACTGCCCGTAGGGTACAGTTTCAGCCCGTCGTCCTCTGAAACAGTCAGGCATTCGTCCTCGCTGACATTGTACAGCGAGTCAATCAAGGCGGCAAACTGCTCCTCGGTAGGGACCTGCCCCTTGCGGAAATACGACTTGAGCGTCTCGCGGTTCTTGTATCTGCTGTCCATATATCTTGTCATTTTCTGTTATTCTTTCATTATCCTATCACAAAGTCATTCCCCACACGCGCTTCATCCACGCCTGAACGGTTCTTCACCAATTCGATGCTGATGTCATTGACATAAAGCACTCCTTCCGTGCGGGAAGCAGAATACCAGGTATCGCTACCTTCCGGCATGACCTTCATACCGGCTCCGGACACATCGAGCAGGATGGTATCCGTAATACATTCGTCGTTGGCTATGCGCGACCGCAGGGCTTCGTGCGAGAATCGCATCCCCAAGTCGGGCAGCACGCCATCCAGGAGCCAACCGCAAAAGAACCGCCGTATGCGCCGTTTCAGCCTGCGCCTGACCTCTCCGCTGTCCTGCACGTCTTCGCGCACCACGGCCTTGAACCGTACATCTATCGGCTCGTACACCGGATTGACGACTTTCGTGACGGCGAACGGAGAAGATTTTGCAGAGATGTATTCCTGAACCTCAGTCAGTTTCCAGAGCGGGAGCAACGGGTAAATGCGTTTCTCCGGCATGGGGAAGACCACAATCCTTGTCTCGCCATCCTTCGTCACGGAAGGAATGCAGCACGCTTTCTCTATGTCGGGGAAACGTTCCAATATCAGGGCTTCGTAATCTCCCGGACAGACGGCCCGTCCACGGGTGGAGATGCGTATGCGCTCCCTGGTTCCGGCATCCTCCACCGTCTCGGCCGGTTTGCCTCCATATCCGGGCAGGGGCTGTAAAACGGTCTTGATGCGGCTGTCCTCCCTATATGGGGCGGCGATGCTTCCGGCAGGAAGGGGCGTACCGTCGCCGTTCTCCGCCGTCACGCGGAAACAGTTGAGCCATATACCGTCAACGGCGGTATCGGTCGGGACATCTCCTTCAAAGCCTAACCTCAGCCATCCCCGTGTTCCATCCCCGTGTCCGGGAAGCCGTATTTCCATGAAGCCGCTGCGTGTCAGGCCACCGGTTTCCTCGCAGAGGATGTCTTCCGCTTCAATCTTCTTCCAGTGCCCGCCACACGGACGGAAAGATATGCTCATGCACTTGTTCTGTTTTTCCCGGTCAGGGGCCATGTTGCCGTTCATGACATACCGCAGGCTGAAATAGAGCCTGATACGACTCGTGTCGCCGAGGTCCGTGAAGCCCAATACCAATGACGGATCAACAGTTTGTGGGACAAACAGGGGCATCCCGCCACCGGTGCCTACGGCATATTTCTCATAATCCGCCGTCTCCGTCACTGTGAACAGGCACGAGCCGCAGGCGTCGCCCGGCCTGAATGTCTCTTCCGCCACATACCCGAAAGACGCGTCGGCAATCAGAGGCACCTGCGGCATTTCCGGTACCGGGATATGGTTTTTCTCCTTCTCCTTGGCGTTCTGCATCATAACCTCGGCATAGAGCCGGTAATATTCGTTCATGCCGAAGCCGGTTTCCGGCGACGAGAGCGTGAGCCGGTAAAGACCGTTCCGGTTATGCGAGGTCTTGTAACCGGGTGTGCTGCCAAGATTGAGCGTTATTGCCGCCCGCTCGCTGATTCCGTCCTTGTCCGCCGTGTCGAACAACGCCACCGGCGAATCCGTGCATTGCCGCCAGATGTCACCGTCCTGCCATTCACAGGTTGCCTTGAAGGAAGTGCTGTCGATGGGCGTACCCGTACCGTAATGGCGGTAGATTTCCCGGAAGCCTTTTTCGGGCAGACGGTTCCACATTCCTTTCAGCGAGACTTTCACGGTGTCCTTCATCGCCGCCTCCGGATGGCCGAACACGAGCCTGCCGCCGCGCTCTCCCAACGGGCCGAACGGATAGAAGGGCTGTCCGGGATCCATGTCGCCCAGGTCACCCCGGAGCGTGAAACTGCGGATGCCTTCCACCGATGTGCGGATATGTATATTCCTGATATAAAGCCCTGCCGGAAGAATATCCGTCCGTTTCCTGTCGGCGAAAAGAATCTTCACCGCAGGATATTCCGTGCGAAGCCCGTGTAGGTCTTCGCTGCAGGGGACGGGGGCAGGGTTGCCCTCGGCAAGGGTAAAAACAAAGTTGATGCGGCTGTCCGCAGGACTGTATTCCAACCCGTATGGCAACGGTTTCCAACCTTCCTCTCCACTGACATACAGGTTGAAAGAGACTGTATCACCGCCGAATGTCCCTGAAAGGTCGGGAACGGCCGTACCGTTGTCCGTCATCAGGGAGAAACCGATACTGACCTGACGCACCCCTTCCGACAGTACAATACTACGGGAGGTGACCAACCAGCCGTATTTCAGTTCCGTGGAGGTCACGCCGCTTTCCGTGAAAAGTCGAGCGGAACGGTTTTCCTCCGACAGCAGGGAGGCTGCATACAGCCTGTCATCGTGCCTGAACACGGTCTGCACCGTGGAGAGCACGGCAGGCACGATGTATGCCTTTTCATCAAGAGCATACAGCAGGTCATCCCCGTCGGCCGCCTTGCCTGCCAGGAACTCCGTCCCTTTCGGGAGGGAAAATGTACTTTCGGCCTTATCCCTGTCCGGTTCGATGGTGATATAGGTGCTGTCCTGCACGGCTTCCCTCAGCCCGTCGTTCAGGATTTCTTTCCGGTAGAACTCCGCCCAGCCGGAGAAGCGGGCGTTGAATGCCGATACGATGCCGCAGTAATGCCGGGTCATGGTCAGCAACAAGGCGAGCGAAGCGTCCATATCACCGCCGGACTCGATGCGGGCGATGTACTCTTCCGCCTTTTCCTGTATGTCGTCCAGTGCACCGAGCATTCGGTAGTAGGGCTGGTTGCGGTTGTCCATGAAAAAAGGACGCCACCGCGCAGCACCGTCCCCGTCGGAGGGGAGGGCGGACAGGAGCCGCCCCCTGATTTCCTCGGCCACCTGCATGGCGGGGCTGTCGGGGTTGTAACCGTGGGCCATCCGGATGAAGCGGTCCAGACGCGAAGTCCAGTCCGTATAGCGGTCCGTCAGTTTCTCGGTGTAGCGTTTCTGGGCCAGAGTGCCCTGGCCGTCCACGAACGAGGTGACATAACCGTCAAGATCCTTGCGCAGGATTTCCACCAGTACCACCAGCACATGGTCCTTCCACAGGCAGGAGAGACTGTCGTGCCCGTTGCCGTCGGCATCCCGGAAGGGCAGGTCTTCGCTCACGGACATTAGCCACCGGAAAAGTTCCTGCCAGTCGCTCTCCAAGGCGCGGAAATCCTCCAACATTGCGATGTCCCTCATGCAGTCCTCCCGCAGCGTGCCTTTCAGTTCGTATGTCGGCTTCTCGCTCATAGTGTCATTACTTATATGGTTCTATAATCTTTCATTTTTTGTCCGTTCACTTCACCTTTACCACAGCCCGACGAGGTCGGTGCCTTCGTGGAGGTAGAAAGGATAGACCATGTTGGTGCGGCGGTTCGTCCGGCGGATGGTGTAGTCGAGGGTGATGAGCAGGATGCCTGCCGCCTCGTCCACCTCGAAATCCACACGGTTCAGGTCCACACGCGGCTCGAACATCACCACTGCCCGCTCTATCTCATCACGTAGCAGGGTCTGCGTGGAGATGTCCATAATCTCGAACACGTACCGCCGCACGGGACAGCCGTAGTCGTAGCGGTGGACGCGCTCGCCGGGCGAGGTGCTCAGCAGCGTCCACAGGCTCTGGCGTATGTTCTCCTCGTAGGCGGACATCCGCGTGGGTGTGCCGTCCTTATCCAATGCCGGAGGAAAACTCCAGCCGTTGCCGAGGAATGTCCTGTCTTCGTTCATATTTCATTCTATATAGTGTTACTACTTTCATTTATTCTTAAATCCTGTTCTTGACAGACTGGAAAAGGAAACCGCCTGCCTCTTGCGGTCGTTCGCTAAGGGCAGGCGGAATAATGGATTGTGTAAATGTCCGTTTGTTAGGGCTGCAACTTCGATAAAAAAACCTGCTTTTGCAGTGTAAGGCCCTGTTCTCCCTAACGAAAGGCAAACTTCAGGGTTTCTGCTTTTATATAGGCTTTGACCTTTCATCTATTAAGTCACAAAAGTAATGCTATTATTTCGCATTGCCAATGTCTTACGGATATTCTTCCCATTATTCCTTTTTCCAGTATGTCAAAAAACGCTATGGCTTTGTGGTTACTGATTACAAATCCTTATACTCCGTCCCGACGGATTTGCAATCCGTCGGGACGGAGTATCTACCAATACGACTAAATTGAGCTACACTTGTATTGGAATGTTCAAGATATCCCATAAAAAATTTTGGGACTCGAGAAAAATCTATAGGAACAGAACTTTGCATAGCAGAACTTGCAGAACAAAATCCAGAAGGAAAGCCATTTTTAGATTCTACTTGCCTTAACTCTTGTGGTTGATATAAATGATCAGCATGAATCTCTATTTGAAATCCTCGTTCCTTTAGTTCTTCTAATTTTTCTTGACATCCTTCACCTTCTCCTCTCCTAGTGCAATAAGTACTGCTGCAAGGACTTGATGATAGGTATATGATTAAATGACCGCTGTTCTTTCCCAATTTATTTAAAGTTTGTATGAGATTAACTTCCGCATGTGCATCTGATCCAGTTGACATAAAAATGCCGTTTTCCCCTACGGGGATGCCATCCAGTTCTGCGTAAAGGATAGTCTGGTAATGTATCTTTTTTTCATAATCAGGCACTTTGCTTCTTAAGCATTGCATGATACCAATAGTTTTCTTTTGCTTGGTCATACCATTGCCAGCAGCATCAATCCTCCGACTAACCTTTTCCTTATTCTGTCTTGCCTCGTACATACTCATAATTTTTAAGATTACTACTCAATTAACCTCTTTGGAGAGCAGCCGCCCGAATGGGCGACCGCTCCCAATTTCCAATTTAGCCCAACGGGGCCTCATCATAGTTATCATCATTACCGCCGGACGTGCTACTGCCAGCAGATGATGACGTAGTTACCGTACCTTTGTCGATGCTCAGTTCCACCTTGTTGGCGGCATCACGCATCTTCTGCTTGGGCGTAAAGACGATTTTCGGGGTCTTCAGCGCGTCCTTTACCGTGACTTCCGCAGGCGTGTCCATCATCTTAGAGGGGACAACCAGACGGAACGAGCCGAGTTCTGCCAAGTCCACGCTCATGCCCAGCTGCAGGGCATCGCATACGACGTTGCTCAGGCTGACGAGAGCGTTTTTCACATCACCTTCCGACAGCGAGGTTTCACGCACGATGCGCTCCACGACCATGTCGTTGGTCAGCTTCTGTTGTGACTTGGGATAGGCGTAATAAACGGTCTGTCCCTTACGGTTACCAATGGTAAGCACTTTGTTTTTAATTTCATGTTCCAGCATAGTCGTTTCTGTTTTGAGGTTATACATTATGTCGTTTCGTCTGCCCTGACAAGGGTATCCGATACTCTTCGTCATGGGTATCTGATACTGTTGGCAAAGGGTAACTGATACCCTTAAACAGGGGCCACGAATACTAATTCAATGGTGTTATAGTACTGGTTTCGTCCACCGTTGCATCAATTCCGTTTGGCGAATTTGCGGGATTCATCGTAGAACCGCCACTCCCTATGTAATCACTACGGTTTGATCCTCTTTGCACGGAAACTTGTGAATTGTTTTTAATGGTAATGGTAGAATAGGTACCTTTATTGTTTCCATTTAATCCACCTCCAATGCCCGGTGAGGACATGTTACCTGCCGCTCCATCACTCGCTCCGTAGGCGGATATAGTGGCATTATCAATGGTAATGGTTCCGCATCCGTTGTTTCCTGAGCCTCCTATCCCGGCAGACAGGAAGTCTCCGTTTTCGTCACTACCATGTGCATGTACTGTCATGTTGCTGATTTCTATGTTCCCACAAGTTGCATGATTGCCACCAATACCGCTGCCTCCGTTTCCGCCTCGTGTTGTCAACGCATCATCGCGGCTGCGCCCCGTGATGGTCACTGTGCTACTTCCTGCCACATAGATGCCCGCGCCGTCGCTGGAAGACACTTCGTTATCATTTCCTTTTACATGGATGGTGGGGCTGGCATTGCCCTGTATATCGATGGCATTGCCGCCCGATACGCTTATCTGTGCATCTTCCAGGTAGATGTTCGGCTTGCCATTCGTCACCCGTATGCCGTATTGACCTGTACCGGTGGCATAGTAGGTGCCGCTGTCGTCTATCTCGTATGGCGCCGTCAGCGTGGAGAGGTTGATAATTTGTGTTCCCTCGAAGTTTACCGTAATCGTGATGGTGTGGACTTTGCCGGCCTCTAAGGTTACGTAAGGCTTAATTTCACAAAATTTAGTATACTTATAGTCCGAAGTGGTAACCCTGAAGCCCTCTATCTTGTAATCAGAACTCGGCGGCAGGTTGGCTTCCCAGCATGTTCCTATACCCTCGTAATTAGTTCTATGCATAAAAAATCCTTGCCCTGATACAATTCCATTATTTACTATTTCGCCTTCCTTGACATCACAATACTCGGGCAAATTAAAACTAAGATTCGCAAGTTCAACATCTATCACATCGACTGTACCCTCGATTATCACTCGTACCTTGGCAAGCTGGTGCTTGAACTTCAAGGTAACGGGTGTTTCACCGTATGTGGCTGTTTGTTCGGCTCGCAACACATACACCAATCCGTCGTCTTCTTGGTTGTTGAGGAATATTCTACCGTTATTGGTATCATCGGGCTGCGGCTTGGCATACCAGGCAATGATGTTGGCTGGCTGCGTGC
>ULNI01039267.1_pt1 | contig 40960 bp, 18 predicted proteins | sample 1951881 | NCBI WGS metagenome assembly ULNI01 (sample SAMEA4835573, study PRJEB28245) | human gut metagenome | biome: gut microbiome; material: fecal sample | place: Denmark | collected 2008
CTCTTCCAGGTACTTGGAAGTTGACTGTAGAATTGGCAGATGGTACTACTCAAGAAATTGATAATACCACTGATGAAAATGCAATTCCAGGTCAGTACAGAACTGTAGGTTTCGTTTCTGGTTTTGCTAAGGATAATAGATTTGGTATGACATCGTCTAATGCTAAAGTTGCAGGTGTTATTCTGACCTCTAGAATTGATACTTCTTCTGCAATGCTGAAGACTGCATCTGCTACTTGGAGTGTTCGTACTGATATCATCGAAATTCCGAATGCAGTTCCAATGAATGTAACTATCAGCCCTGAAGAAGTTAAGGATATTGCAGCTCTGTATCAGATTAACCAGTTGACTAAGGTTATGTCTTTGATGAAGATTTCTTTGGCTAACTATAAAGATGATAAGATTAGAAGATATCTGGATAAGAGCTTCTTGGAAATGCCAGATGATTCTAAGATTGCACGTCAGTTTGACTTTGCTCCGTCTAACAACTATGCTTTGGATCCGATTGAATGGCGTCATAAGACCTTTATGGATAGTCTTGATACTCATGCTACTCAGTTGCTCCATGTATTGAATGACCCGAACGTTACATTCAATATCATTGGTCGTGATGACTTGATTAGAAAGATTACTCCTACTGATTATACATATCAGTCTCCGTCTTCTATTGGTCCGGTTCAGCTTGACTTTGTTAAGACAATCGTTACATCTGATAAGAGAACTTACCAGTTCATTAGTTCTGATAAGCTCCGTGATTGTAACAACCTGATGATTATTGTTTGTCCGAGAAACTCTGAAAGATTCATTTATCGTATTTATGATTATCAGATGTATTTGAGCAACGAAATCAGAAACATTTCTAACCCAGCACTGCCAGCTGTACATGCATTTGAACGTTGGGTTGTTAAGGAATATCAGCCGGTTCAGGGACGTATCCGCATCTTGAACCCGACTGGCCTGCGTAACTATGGTACAGATTATGCATTTAACAATGATCCAACTGGTCGTGGTGATGGTGTAAGAAGCATTGGTAAGAACGATTTCAATATCGATGCTATCTAAGTGATTTTAATTCATATTAATTCAGTCTTTATAACGCCTAGTGTCTTGATTAGGCACTAGGCGTTTTTATAAGTGAGAAAGGAGGATAACATGATTAGACAAATTTCTTATGACTTTAGTGACCTTGAACTAGCGTGTGATGAAATTATTGATACAGATGGTAAGAAAGGTTTAGATAAATTAAAGAAAGAACTTAATAAATTCTTTAAGGATAGTAGATGCCGAGAAGTATTGTTTACCCGTTCGGATAAAATGTTCTTTGGTATGTGTGTATACCCTCATGTTACAAAAGAACTTGTTACAGAAATTCTACAAGATGATAAGCCTGTAAGATTCCATGAATTCAGTATTGAAATTGACTCTAAGATTCTTCATCCAGCATTACAGATTTCTCCTAGAGAAATGACAGCAATGGTATTACATGAAGTTGGTCATATTGTTAATGATACCACACCAGTTGATGAAGTGAGAAAAGTAATTGCTTTACAACTTACAAAAAATGGTGATTCTTTGAACATTCCAAAGACTGCACAGTATTATACAATTTTAAGCTATGGTATTAAGGATACTGTAAGAAAACTAACTTCGATGCTATATATATATAAAGATAGTGAAGTACTTGCTGATGAATTTGTTCATATGTGTGGATATGGAGAAGAACTTAATTCTATTTTCAATAAGATTTGTAAATCTGGTATGAAAATTAATGATACTTCTGTAAATAAACTAACTTCTTTAGCATGGACATTATCTGTATACAGACAGATTAAGATTAAGAGAATCCCAGCATTACGGTTACTAGATAAGATGTATAAGATTTCTAGTTCACAATTAGAAAAACGTGAAATGGAAATTATGACTAATGCAATCAATACAATTGATGATTCGAATATTGAAGAGAGCTGTGATTATACAAATCATGATAATTACTTTGTTTTCAATGAATCTAAATCTGAAGTCAAGCAAAGTAAGTATGCTCAGTTAAGAAAGAACGCTGCTATAAAAAATATAAAAAAATTTGAACAAGACTTATATGAATATAAAATGCGTATTCGTCATGTATCAGATGAAGACGATGCTTATTATCTTATGAGAATGATTAATACTCGTATTTCTGTAATTGAAGATTTTCTAGATCATGAACGATTAACAGAAACAGAACATAAACGCTGGTGGGCATTGTTAGAAAAGTATTATTCACTACGTGATGAACTAGCAGATGTAACTACTTATCGTTACGATTATAGCAATAGCCTTATTGTTGTAAAATATCCAGAGATTAAACCTGGACGTATGTAACAAAAAAAACAACTACATTCTGAGAACATAGTTGCTTTTCGGTAAAGGATACTGGATTCCAGTATCCTTATACCTTTACAATTTTAAACAATCGGTTTAATTCCAAGAGCTGAGATTTGTGCCCTTAAACTTTCAACTTGACTATTTAAAACTGTATTCGCTGTAATCAAATCATTCACATTAATGAATGCTTGATTTACATCTGGTTGACCACCATTAGAAGAATTTCCAGTTAATTCTTTAACCTTCTCTAAGAGTTCCTCCGGACTCTTTAAGCCATAGGCTTTTACCAATGCTTCCACTGCCAGATAAACTGTTTGGTCAGTTGGATCTTTGTCGTTCTGCTGAGTATTGATATCGAAAAATTTGACAATGAATTTTTTAATACGATCGTTATAATCATAAAGACTAAGATGATCAGCAAATCCAGTATGCTTTTTAACATATTCTCGACGGTCAACATCGTTAGAAAAATCATTTTTCAAATGATCAACAATACTAGAAACTGTGTAACCGCATTCATTGCAAGCGTATACATCTTTGATAATTCTAGAAATTCTAGTGGTCATTTCATCTTTTGTCATTAGTACATACATAATAAAACCCTCCTGTAGGTCAAACAAAAATTTAGAGGATAACTAACGTTATCCTCTTCGTACACATCAATAATATACAATACAAATATTATTTGGTCAATCTAAAATAGACTTGTTCGGTTTTCCATTAAAAGTTCTTCCAGTAGAACCGGATGCTTTACTCTGGTCTTCTTGAATTGATTGTGTTTGACTAGTTTCCGATGGAGAACTATAATCAGTTCGATTCACTGGAGTATCTCTAAGCATCATAAATGTTAAAGATGTATTTGCATAATTCAACATATCTAGTGTTGATAATACATAATACATCCCTTTAAAAGTTTCTACTGATATTTGCACAGGTTCTGGTGTATTCAAATACATATTCAAACACATGCAATCACCAGATTCTTTCTTAAAAATTCCTGGTGATATCTTTATAACTTTATCTAATGGTAATTTTATTACAAAGCTCTCTTCATTTGTAATATAAAGACCATTGTTCAAATAAGCATAAATATGTGATGAGCCAGATTCAAACCAAGTCTTTTTCGCTCTGTCAAACATATCTAACAAATCAAACATGTTTTCTGGATAAATACAAATCTTTTCTGTTTTACCAGTTCGTCTATCATCTATGAAAAGGTAATAACTCAAACTACGCCGTATCATAGTATTACAACTAGGTTCTGACTTTATTTTAAATTCAGAACAATTCGAATAGACTTTATTATTAACTCGAAAAGATGCGATTACATGAAACACAATCTTGATATCTTCATTGATTGTATAAATGATATCATTCATATACATATAATCTGATTGCATATTACCACCACCTTTTCACAAATGTAAAGTCTGGTATTACCACCAGACTTTATTTCCATTTTCATCCATCCTTTCAAACGGCATTCCACCATGATTTATTAATCTGTTATACATCACGTTAAAAGCTGTATTCTTCAATTGTCTCACTGTGAATACAATCTCTTTCGTATCCAATGCATACTTGTCAAACATTGGTAAAGACTTCTTATAATAATTATAAATTGGCTTTACAGAAGTATCAACCAAATCTATATAGAAAGAATTGTATTGTCTTGTTCTACCAAATCGTTGTTGATTCTGTGGTAATGACTTTGTTGGCTCTGCCATATTAACACAAACCATAAGGTCACTAATGTCTAAACATGCTCCAGCAGACTTAGAAGTGGTTAAAATGATTGTATTATTCTTAGCAGATTCTTTATCAGGATTGATAGAGGTATAGATGCCAATATCATCTGCATACTCAGAATAATTATATCGCAGCCAATTATAAAAGAATACAATAGAATTGTTAGTGGAAAAGAAGAATAACTTCTTTCCTGGAATCTTACTAATCATATCAAGTACGATTCTAGCAATATAGTCAAAGTTTTCTTTCATAACAAGGAAGTCACAATAAGTCATCTTATTAAACCCATGTGTGGTTAAACAACTTGACAATTCATTGTTCGAGATGCCACTTTTATACAGCATTGCAATATAATGCGTATGTGGGTCAGATTCTGGGTCAAATAAAGATAACATCGGAACATTACAAAAATAATTCTTATAGATTCGATTCTGTGCATCATCACCTCTTGACGGAGTTGCTGACAGGTACAGAGTCTTATAGACTGGAGAGGCATAATCTATATTACAGATATTCTCAAAATTTAAATGTGCTTCATCTATAATCTTAAGTCCAATTCCCAAAGTCTGAAATAACTCATCGATACGTTCCCAGCTATTATTGCTTGCATAAGATAATAGTGTATCATGAGTTACCATATACACTTTATACTTATCTTGATTAAATCTTTGAGATAGTATTTTATCAATCATCTTAGAACCAGATATAAATAATATCTCAGAAGATATTACATTGGTATGGTATAGATAACTATCTTTCCATTGATTCAACCATCCGACTGAGTTTGTTATAATAACTGTCTTTACATTCAACAATGCAGAGTAAACAATTCCTAAATATGTTTTACCTGCACCTGTATTCAATGCCAAAAACAGTTGATTATATTTTTTCGTATAACTATATTCTCCCTTACCAGATAAGAACTTAAGTGCTAACTCTTGTTTCTCATCTTTTGGTGGGAACTTAATCAATATCTGATTAGAATTTGTTGCTGGTTTGTTATATTTATTATCATAAAAAGCATAACTACCAACAAGTCTTTCAACCTTTTTGATATCGATTCCTCTCGGAATTGTATAAGTCTTTTCTTGACGGTTATATACACTTCCGATTGTTTTAAACCTGAAATAAGCTTTATCCCATAAATCAAACATTTTCTCTAACTCTGGGATATCATTTTGCTTATAGTTGTTAATCACGATTTTGTTATGATAAACAACAATCTTACGGTTATCCATATAATATCACGCTCCTATATAAAACAGGACTACTCCCAAATAGAGAGTAGTCCCGAAATTTTTAATCACCCATATACTTAAACAACTCATCTGATGTTCCCTGAGATTGAACAACTGGTTCATTTGCAAGGAACTTCTGTGGCTGTACCATATACAGCAAATCATATCCTGAAGGTTCATGCTTCTTGAAACTCAATGGTGAATATAACATTCTAGCAATATCCTCAGATTGAAGAGATATAGAAATACTTGGGTGAGTAGCAACTGCTTTCTTCAATGTGAGAATCTTATATTTCTGATTATCAGGAATTGACCAATCTGGAACTTCAATAATATTATCAATCGAACGAAGCTGATTCATAATAATTACTTCCAGATGAACACTCATGATATTATCAAGACCAATATCATTCAACTTATTACTCAATGTTTCCAAGAATGTTTCGGCTGTATAATTATCTGTATTTGCCTTGAGATTGATAATATTGATAACAGCTTGAAGTCTTTCAGACATATCATCATTATGAATATTATTCAAGTCAAACAAAGGATAATCAGATCCAATAATATTGTTTACTGGAATAATGATATCTTCATCTACTGTATTAATATTCTTAAGTTTCAGATATTCCAAAAGCCAATCACTCAACTGGAAGTTATCAAGGTTTGATGAACGAATTGGATAATCTTCTCCAGTGGATTCGTTTCTGAGATAAAATACATTTACATACTTTATCACATCTTCAAAACTTGTATCTACGTCATCATCGTTTTCGTCGTTTTCTATAGAAGCGAATATTTCTTCCTGAATATCTCCTTCTCTGATGACAAACTTCCATTTCTTTCCATCTCTGAATTCCGGATTAATATAAATTGTACCATCATCTAATGTGATAAGACGTTCAATTTGTTCCTTCGGAAGTACAGTTGTATCAAAAGTCACTTCATTAATCTTAGCTTCAAGAAGATGTTTTGCAGACAACATCATCTGAGTCAATGGTTCAGTAAGGTTCGTTACACTATAAATACCAATGTTTACAGCTGGTATAATATTGTATAACTCACCCATACATTTTCTGCAAATACCAAGTCCCATTGCTGCTGATTTACACTTGATTGGACTTCTAAGATATATCTCTTGTCCAATAAGATCAGAATTCTTCTTTACGATATTATATACATCGCTTGTCCGATATTCCATTCCTCTTGGGTTGGTACGATAATATCTATCTGCAATCTTTCTCAATGCAGTTTCATCCGTAACTTTATATTTCAAGAAGTTACGAGTTCCACAATCAAAATACGGATCGATTGTATTCGTATACGGTTTTGTATACTTCTTTGTTCTAGAACAATTCAATATCATAATTCTACTAAACTGTCCAGAACGAGCAGTATTTTTCTTTGACAGAATCTGTGCAATTCTAGCAATCAAAGATTCAAGAATATGAAATGCAACATTATTAGCACCACCGCTAATATAATTCGTGTCTACTACATATGGGAAAATACTACCTTCCCCATTCGGTTTGACACCAATATTAATATACATTTCACGAGCTTGTTTCGGTTTGACACCTTCTTTTGCTCTAAAGGCATCTGATAGACAATGGTCTCTACCGATATACTGTTTCGCATTAACGATATAATCAATTAATCGATTCATATCTTTTAATGCTTCTGCGTTCATCTGTTCTGGTGGGAACTGAGAATAATAATGATTCTTATGTCTATCCATGATTTCTTTAAATCCTGGACAATTGTTATACATAAGAATGAAATCTTCATTGTTAATGGAGTTGTTGAAGAACCACGCAAATCCATCTACAAACTTAAGATTTCTCAAAGTATCATAGATAATGCGATTCAAATTATGAATAATCATAATATTATTATCTTTACCACAACGTTCTCTTGTTGGGATAATCGCAAAATTATCAATATACTTTTTGATATAGCTGTTAGTAATACCAGCCTTATTGAAGAAAACATGATATGGTTTAATTCTTTGACCGGTCTTAATAACAAACTGCCACACAATAATGTTTATGAGAGCATATGCTAGTGGTAAAATAACTATCATATTGTTCTCAAATACAAATTGTATCTTTGTGTTTTGTACTCTCGGAACCTCAATGTAATCCAAGAATACATCCTTCAAATCTTTCACATAATCATCAATGGTTTCTTCATTAATATCAATCGTATTGATTGAAATGGGATTGCCATTAATGACTGGTGTAAACACACCATAGTCGTACACTGCGAGTGCGTTCATAATTTTCTACCTCCTATAAAATACATTCTTTATAGTAATAGTTTTCGGGCGAGTCAAATCCTATTACTATCTTAATAGTATACAGAAGAAAAAGAAATTGGTCAGTAGAACAATCTACTGACCAACTTTTGTTAACTTAGTGACGAGTTTTACTCATTTCTCTAGGCTGCAGTTTAGGGGTGTTTACATGTTTCTGACCCTGTCCAGAAACATACATACGCTGACCCTGTCTAGCAACGATCTGAGCCTTATTTGCATACTTCTTCTTAATAGCAGCAAGTAGCTTACGTTCTTGAATACGATTCTTTACAAGCTTATTCCAAAGAGCATCATGATTGTCTTTAGCTAACTGTAAAGCAGCCATACCAGTACGACGAGTCAAGTCATCATTCTTATTCAACTTTACAATTGTTCTACGACTAATCTTCTTTGCTTCCATAAGTACATCTGCTTCTTCCAAAAGTTCACGCTTTTCAGAATCAGAATCTGCATAATGATCATCATAGAAGAATGCTTCTTGCAATTCATCCATGTTTAAAGAAACTTGTGTTTCTCTCAAATCCTGAGAGAGTCTTTCATTTGTATAAAGTCCCATAGGATATATCCTCCTTTAAAAATAAAATTTAATTGCAATTAAAGTTTATTAATATTTTGCATATTAATCCCAGTCTTTTATATAATTGTTATGTTTTTAAAGCATGAATAACAATCTGATAAATAATTAATAAGATTACGTATTACGTAGTCTGAGAGAATATTGGAGGTAATTAAAAATGGATATCACACAAATGGTTAACAGTCCGACAGTAGATATATATAAGAATGAGATGTTGGATGCTCTGAAACTATCATTTCCTGGTTTGACAGAATTTGATTTGAGAGAAGCAATCGATTATTCTATTGTAAAGAGAGGTAAGGATAGTAAAGCATATCTAGATAATAACTACAAAAAAGTAAGGGAAAAGAGAACTCTGTTTGAGATTACAGATTATATCATTCAAAGAGAACCGATTATTACAGTATCTGGTGTTATGTTTAAGAAACATGGTTCTTGTCCAAACCCATTCGTAAGATTAATTCAAGAGTTCTTGGAACAAAGAGGAATCTATAAAAAAACAATGTTCAAGTATCCGAAAGGTTCAGAAGAATTTGAAAAGTATAATATTCTTCAACTTTCGGAAAAAGTTTCTGGTAATGCAATGTATGGTGCATCTGGTAATCATACAAGTGTCTTCTATAATCTTTATGTAGCAAGAAGCATTACAATGCAAGGTAGAAGTTGTATTGCAGCCGCTATTATGCTGTTTGAAGCTACAATGGCGAATAATGTAAAACTTCTCAGTTTAAACGATGTTGTTACATTTATCAATAATGTAAGAAGAGAACCAATTGGAAAATATCCTGATGAGATTATTCTTGATAAAGATAAGTATGTGACAGTAGAAGAATGTTTCTTTAAAATCTTATACAGTTGTGGATTCTATTGGATTCCAACTGAAAAAGAAATGACTCTGATTTGGGATATTATTAATCAATGTAGTCAGCATGAGTTGAACAAGTTGTTTTATAAAAACAATCTATTCTGGTTTGTAGATAATAGCGTAGTAATGAATAAAATTTTAAGTATTTTGTCTACTCTTGATGCACCATTTATTGACCCGAATGAACCACCGGAATCTATCAAAGGAATGATGGATGAATTATATGATATGATATTTGAATGGGTTTATTATGATAAACAGTATATGGATAGAATCGATAGAACTGAGAATATGTATCGTTGCGTATCTATGCTTACAGATACAGATAGTTGTTTCATTTCATTTGATGGATGGTATCGTTATATTCTAGATAAAACATTCAATATTCCAATGAAGATTAAAGAACTTGAAATCGAAGAAAAAACTGGTGAAATAAAAGAAGCTTTTGATATTTCATATGACTATGATTTCTATACAGATGAAATTATTGAAAGTCAGAATATTATTAGACCTGACGTTATCACACCTCAAGTAGGATTCCGTTGTAGTATTATCAATATTCTTGCTAGTATTATGGGAAAACTTGCAATTGATTATATGGGTAAGTATTCCGATAACTCTAATTCTACAACTTGTTATGATGGTTCAAAACGTAAGAGTTTCTTCATTCTTAAGAATGAGTTTCAACTTAAACGTGCTCTTATTACGGATGGTAAAAAGAACTATTGTGCATATCAAGAAAGACAAGAATCTAATATCATCCCAAAAGAAAAAGCATTATCAATTACAGGTATGCCAATTAAAAAAGTTGGTGTTCCGGAATCTACTAAGATTAGATTACAGAGAATTTTACTCGACCAAGTACTTGATAATCCTGGAGAAATCTCTCAAGTAGAAATTGTAAAGCAACTAGCTGTGTTGGAAAAACAAATCATTGAAGCAATCGAAAATGGTAGTAAGGATTATTTCAAGCCTGAAAGAATTAAAGCATTCAGTGCATATGATACTCCGATGAGGGAATCTGGTATTAAAGCATCTGTTGCATTTAATTTCTTGAAAGATGATAATATGGAAGCAATTGACCTAGACCAAAGAAACAGTATTCTGAATATCAAAGTAAACATTGATAAGAAGAATGTTGATGGGTTGAAAGAAAAGTATCCACAGATTTATGAGAAAGCACTAGAGCTGATGACCACAAAAAAAGAATTCGCTAAGGGAATTACAGGTATTGCAATTCTTGATAATATGCAAGTTCCGGAATGGGTAAAAGATTATATTGATTATGCAACAATTGTAAATGATAATCTTCGTTCATTCCCATGTGAAGCATTAGGTATAGACCGTATTGAAAATAAGTATATAAACTATACGAATATTTTGAAGTTCTAAACAAAAAAGAAGAATGGATGTAGAGTCCATTCTTCTTATTCTGTCTTTTAGCAATTAGGTTTGTCAAGTCCAAATATACCAATTAAATCTTGACACCAGCCATAATCAAGTTGACGTTCTGACCATGGCTCAATACCAATGGTTTCACAATGACGCTTATAACAAAACTCTGCGAAAGCCTTGCTAGCGGATTCTCGATCAACTATTTTCATCTCAAATAATTTTTCGAGAATTTGTCTCAGATAATACCAGTCATCAATGTAACCAGCTTTTATCATGAGTACTCTGCCTGGAATATCTCCGAACATTCCGATTAAATCTTGTACCCAGTCATAACTGAGTTGCTTTTCGTCCCATGGTTCAATTCCAATTGTATCGGAATTGTGTTCGGTCATCCAACTTTCAAAGGAAGCTGTCATATCTTCCTTATTTGCTGTGTCCATTCCAAATCCGAAAAGTTTTTCGGAAATCATACATAAATAAATATAATCTTCCATGAAGTGTAAAACTTCAGTTGCTGCAGTTGCAGCGGCAATCATTTTATCCATGTTGTTAGTTGTTGTGGTGTTCATGATAAACTCCTGTTCCGGAACATAGTGAATTATCAATATAGGTTTGTTCCAATAACCATATAATGATATTGTACATTATTGTACTAAAGGCTCAGTTTTAAGTCATCAGAGCTTTAGACTAAATAGACCTTTCTAAGGATAGTCATAGATTACTATCTTCTATTCACTATAATTATATATAAGTGAATATATGTAGTTTTACAAAGTCCGATATATTCTATCATCTTTAACATATCTATAATTGTGTAAATGAAAGGAGGATATTATATATGGCTGTTTCAGTTCAGAAATATATTAAAAATATGGCAAAATCTGTAGCTTATACAACTTCAGATGTATTGCAAACTAAGTTTGAATATGTTAAAGAATTTAAAGACGAGAATAAAGAAGTCTTTAAAGAAGTTTATCATTCTGTACATGATTATAGAACTACATTTGCCAGAGTGAAAAAAGCTATTACAAATAATAAAATAATAGACGCTGCCAGAGTAGGGTATGATTCTGTTCTATATAGTATTACTACCGGTGATTTCTATGCAAAGAATAGAGAAAATGAAATATCTGAAAAATATGGTGGTTCCATAATGGCAGATCTTGATATCGATGATGACGATTTCAACTGGGATAATGAAGATATTTCTACTGGTGAAAAGGTTATTGCTACGGCTGTTAAAAAGAATAGTAAGATTAATACTGCTCTAACAGTTGAAGCAATTGCAAAAACTGGTAAAGCACAAATGGATGTTGCAAAAGAAAACACTATGCTGTTATATACTCAAAACGAACGTATGCTAAATAAGTTAGATACTGGGTTTGAGAATGTATTAGGTTTTCTTAAGCAGAATGGTGAACAAACTGCCAAGATTCAAAATCAAATGAATGAGAATCTTAATAAGTTTATGACCAATGTGGATAATAATGTAGCGAAATTAACTGCACAAATGGATGAACTTCTTAAGATGCAGAGAAACATGTATAATCCTCAGAAACAAGAAGAACAAAATAAAAGAGCTGGATACGACGATCTTATTAGTCGTGGTGGTGTATTGAATATCAGAGAGTATGCGAAGCATGTTAAAAGACAAGCTTTTAATACGTTAAATAGTTTGACAGGTAATGGTCTTAGTATGTTACTTGGTGATACAACAGGTGAAAATTCTAACTTGTTAGCACAGTTTGCTGCTACACCATTTAGAAGTACAATGGCTACGTTAATGAATAAAGCACTTGGTGCTAGATTCGATAAAGCAGCTGCTGAATTAAATACTACATTAGCAGGAATTATTCCATCATTAATTGCAAAGATGAATAATGCTGGTAAGAAAAGTGATAATGGTATTATGGGTTTCTTAGGTAAGATTTTTGGTATCAAAGATAAATCTAATGAAACTATTAATCCAGGAGCATATAATAAGGGTGCTATTCCGTTTGATGGAATAACTAAACGTGCGATTACAGATGTAATCCCATACTATTTAAGAAAGATGACGTCTGCATTAACTGGTGGACAAGAAATGACATATAACTATGAATCTGGTAGATGGATGACTGTACGTTCATTATTAGCAGAACATAAGAATGTCAATGAGTCTGCATTAAATAGCACTACTTCAACATTACTTAGTATTCTTGAAAGTAATATGAATGGACGTAGACTAAGTAATTCTTTTGAAAATAAAAAAGATTATGATAGTTTCATGAATGCTCTAAGACAGTATGCTAGTCGTGTTCAAAATGCTGGTGGTGATGTTGGTTCTATTAAAGAATCAGATCTTAGAGGTGCTGAAAGAGAAGTTCATAATGCGTTACGACATGTTCTTCAAATATCTTATGGTGGATATAATAATGCAGCTTATAACGGTGATAGAAGATATGTAGAAAGAAATGGAAAAAGAGTTGAATCTGGTCTAGGAAGAAGTGCAATTAGTACTTTAAGTACTACTGTCAGAGAACAAATCAAATCTCAAAATTCTACTATTAAGAGTATTAATGCTGGTAACTCTATCTTATATCAAATTGATGCTGAAGGATTAGCAGGCGTTGATCCTAAGAACTTCATAGGAAAAGCAATGCAATATAATCAACATGGTGATATGACAGATAGATATGTTCAAGAATTACCAATGTCTCAATCTTTACTTCGTGCAAAGGATGAATATGGTTATACAATCTATAACTATTTAAGAGATATGGGTGGAAGTCTTAGATTTATCAAAGCAAACTCTATCTATCTTGCTGGTATTGAAGGGCTTGGAAATTTAATATCTTCAGTTAATAGCTCAAAACGTGGTAAAAAAAGAAGAAAATCTAATTCAAGTCCATCTCAAGAAAATTGGGATAGACTATTTAATGCATCTTCTAATCAAGATGTAAAATATGATAATAAGAAAGATGAAAAGTATTCTCATACTTATTATCAAGATCAATATAAAAAGAGTGTTGATAATTCAGAGGTATCTTATAAGAAAAATATTCAGAATGCTAAAAAGAGAGCTGCTGAAAAAGGAAAAAGCTTCGAAACTGCTACTAGTACTGATTTTCGTAGTTCTGATGATGAAATCGGATTAGCAAGAATCATGATGGGTGCAGAAAGCGATATTGTCGCTGGTGCAATTGTAGAAGAAGAAAAGAGAAAGAAAAAGGAATCTGATGAAAGATGGAAGAAGTTAGAAGATATCTTTGGTTCAGATCGTGCTAAGAAATTTAGAGAAGCATCAGAAAAATTCAATAAAGAACAAACTTTAAGTAAGAATATGGAGAAAGTAAAAGACCAAGGCTTTGGTGCAAACTTAGTAATGTTTACTAAGTGGGCAAGCGATAAAGTAGGTAAGCCTGGAGATCTGATGGCAGATAATATTCTCAAAATAGATTATTGGCTACAGAAAGTAATTTATGGTGAAGACTTACGACCAGAAGATCAAAAAACGTCTTTCTTCGGACATATCAAAAAAGAAATCAGAGATGGCTTTACTTTAGTATCTGATAAGATTTCTGAAACCTTTGAAAAAGTAAGAGATAAGATAAAACCTTATCTTGAAAAACCAATGAACTTCTTATTTGGTAAACCAAATTCTGAAGGAATTCGAGAAGGCGGTGTATTCGGTGGATTCATTGGAGGAATGCAAAAAGGTCTTCGAAAGAATGCTGAAGATGTAGCAAAATATGTAAAAGAACAAGCTGCTGAAAAAGCAAGAAAACTAAAGTCCTCTCTTAAACCAGAAGACCGTGAAGACGACGATGATACCAGTTCTAGTTCCACAAATCAGTCTTCTAACAGCGGTAATCATATTCCATTAACTAACAAGCAACGATATGAAGCAAAACGCAATAAATATTTAAATAATTTACCTGATGACATTTATGCAATAAATACTAAAGTTCAGTATGATAATATGCATATGCGTCAAAAAAATCAATATGAGAATTTCACTACAGATGCAGAAAGAGCAGAATCAAAACAAAGATTAATTAGCGAGTTATCCACTAAGATTCAAAATCAAGAAAATGCTATTGCTTATTATGATAATCTTTGTGAAAAGAAAGAAGACTTGAAAGACAGGTTATATGAAATCCAGTCAGAACTTCAAACAAGTTCTGGTGATACAAAAAATGAACTTGAATCTGAACGTGAAAATATAAGAAAACAAATTCAAGAATTAGACAAGCGAATTAATTCTCAAACACCAGTTATTTCAAAAACTAAAAAGAACTTAAAAGAAAATAAAAATAAGTTACAAAAGATTCAAAATTCTGTAACTAGAATAAAGAGAATGGCCGTTGGTGGTATTAATAAAACTGGACGACCATTCCAATCTGTATTATCTGCTGGTGAATTACATAACGGTGTGCCTGTTCCATCTATGGGTATTTATACTGTTAATCCTGGTGATGTTATTGTTAACCCAGCCAATAGTTCTACTAGAATGAAACAAGCAACGGCAGAAAAAAATTATCTTAATAATATTAGAAGAAATGCAGAAGCAAATGATAAATTAACTGCAGCTCCAGAAGAAGCATCAAAGAAAGATGATAAAAACACTGAAAAAGATGCTAATAAAATGGCAGAGCTAATGACAAATAGAGACTGGACTACATTAACCAGTAAAGAACAAAGAGCAGAATTCTTAGGAAATGTTGCTTCTAGAGGTCTTATTGGTGGTGGATTAGGTCTTCTCGTTGGTGGTCCTTTATTAGGTGCAGCTGTTGGTGCAGCATCTTCATTGACAAAATCTACTGATGCTTTCTCTAGTCTATTATTCGGTAAAGCAATCAAGGATAAAGATGGAAATGTAAAAGTAGATGAAAAGGGAAATATCGAAAGAGAAGATAATGGACTTATTAGTAAAGAAATTATGAAGGCAATGCCAGATGTAAAGAAATTTGGTCTTGGCGGTGCACTTGCTGGATTGATAACTCCTCTTGGCCCAATCGGTGGTATTATTGCTGGTTCTGCATTAGGTTTCGCTAAGAATTCTGAAATGTTCCAAGGTTCTCTGTTTGGTGACGGCGGTGTATTCTCAGATAAAAATATCAATAAGATTAAGAAAGGTGCTAAGAATATTGGTGCCGGTGCAATCATTGGTGCTCTTGCATTACCTGGTCCATTTGGTATTTTAGGTAATGCTCTTATTGGTGCTACTGCAGGCTATATTACTTCTACTGATAAATTTAAAGATGCTTTACTTGGTGAAAAAATTGACCCTAATGATCCTAATAGTAAACGTAAGGGTGGTATTGTTGGTAGAATCAAAATGGAAATGGTTCCATTAAAGGATTTCGGAATGCATCTTCGTGATAATATTATGGATGAAATATTCGGTAAAGATGAAGGTGAAGGACGTAAAGGTGGATTATTTGGTGCTATCAGAGATAATATGGTTACACCACTTATTGAAGGTAGTAAATCTGTATTTCAATCTTTATCAAATAGTGTTTCTGATATGGCTCATTTACTTGGTGATACATATAAGAAACTTAGGGCAAGATGGGCTGGAAATGATTTCTTTGGTGGAGCAATTGAAAAGCTTGATTCTCTATCAGGTGGTCTTATTAAAGGTGCTGGTAGTATTGGTAGAGCAATGACAAAACCATTTAGACTTCTCGGTGAAGATGGTATTGGTGGTGCACTTACTGCCGGTAGAATTAGAAAAGGTACAGAAATCGGTAAGACCGCTAGAGAAAGAATGATTTTCAGAACAAAACATAAGTTAGGTCAAGATGATAAATTCTATAACTCTGATAAAGCGATGTCTAATATGTCTCAAGATGACTTAATGGTAGCTCAGACTCTATTACAATTTGGTGATAGTAGAGACAATATTGATAAAGCTAGAGATGAAGATTATAGAGTTCTTGGACAAACTTTAAGAGAAAATCTAAATAGATCTGATTCTAAAAAGATTGTCAAGATGATCAAAGAAGGAGATATTGCTGGTGCTCAAAGATTTGCTAGAACTAGAAAAGCATCTGATGAAGCAAAATCAAATGTAGCATCTATGATAGCTAGACATCAGAATAAACTTGAACAGTATAAGAAAGCTAGTGACAGAATTAATAATTCTGGTAAAACAGCTCAAGAGTTATTAAACGAAATTGGCTTAAATGTAGATACAAGTGATGCTTCTTCTGTAAGATATATGCAGAAGCAATTGCAAAGAGAAATTGCTCATAACAATGCTGGTTTAACAGATGAAGAAATCGAATATGATAAGGTTAGAGAAATTTGGGCTGACCCAGATAAATCTCCTTTGAAGAATGTAAATACTGGTGTATCTGGAATTCTTGATCAATTAAAAGGTATTTATGCTGAAATTAAATTAGGAAATGAATATGACAAACTATCAAATTCTGAGAAAGCAGAATATAATAGTAAAGATGATTATATTAATAAGAATAAAGCAAAATTGGCAGCTGAGCCTGAATCTGAATCTGTCGAAAAAACAAATATAGGTAAAGCTGGTAATTTAGCAGATGCTGTTCATGTTAATCCACAGACGAATCTGTATCAAAAAATGAAAGCTGTAAAAGACCAAGAAAAGATTAAACATCTTCGTGAGATTGCTGATAGAGGCGTTAGAATGTTTAACAACGCTATCATTGCAGAACTTAATGATCCTGAGAAAGTAAAGGTTGATATTGAAGAACAATTTGGAGAAGGTAAAGACGAATACTCTCCAGCAAAAGCAATTAAAAGAGAAATGACTATTGAAAAGTTTGAGAAAACTTATACTTTCACAGTTTCTTATATATGCACGAATAAGGGTGATATTAAAGTTCCAACTGATCAAGAAGAAGATTTTGAACAAAACAGAGATCAATTTGTAAGTGATTATATGGAACGCTTTATGCCAAAAGAAACCGCTATCGATAGAGCATTTGATAAGATTCCTAGTCTTACATTCGGAAATATTATTAAGAGTTCTATTAAAGCTGCTGGTGTATTAGGTATTGCTAGTTTGTTCCCTCTTGGTGCAGTGGTTGGACTTCCTGCATTAGGTGCTCTCAAAGTTGGTAAATGGGCAGCTAAAAAATTCGATGTTAAAGGAAAAATAAAGCGTGCTAAAAATAAATTAGTTCGTGGTATTAAACATAAACTAGGTTCTCATGAACTAGATATGGATTCAAAGCATCAACAAAAGAAGGATGAAAAATATAGAAGCAAAGCTAGAAAAGAACTATTAAAAGCTATTGACAATGATGATCCAGCTTTGAATGATTTATCAAATGAAATGTATGGTTCTGATTATCAAGACCTAAGTGAAGATGAAAAGAAGGAAGTTAATCATCAATTCATCGAAAACTATGTATCTGGTAAGCGTTCTAAACAATTAAGTGGTCATGGACTTGTTGGTAATATAAAAGCCGCTGGTCGAAACATTAAGTCTGGTGTTAAAAATGCAGTTGCTGGTAGTTTGAAATTCGTTAAAGCTAAGAAAGAAAAAGCTCAACAAGAAGAAACACTCCTTGGAAAATTTTTTGACAGACTTGATAAATGGAACTTAAAGAGAGAAAGAAAACTTGTAGATGGTAAGAAAGACAGTAAACTAGCAAAGATTCTAAAATGGTTATTTGTTGGTGGTATTGCAGCTCCAATTATCGTAGGTTTCGTAAAAAATAAAATAGTTCCAGCCGTTCAAGAAAAAATTGCTCCATTCTTAAAGAAAGTCGGACAGAAAGTTATCGGTGTTAAGAATGAAACTACAGGTGAATATGAAGGCGGTATTGTATCTGGTATTGTAAATCCAATTAGAAACTTCTTTAAAGACAAATTCAAAAATATTCATGACTGGTTTACTAATGACGGTAAATATGAATCTCATGATAAAGGTATGATTGGTTTATTAAACAATATTAAAGGTATCGGTGAATATATTATTGAGCTTTGGAAATCTGGTGCTTCTACAATTTACGGTGAGTGGCTTCCTAAAATTGTTGAAAATGCTGGTAGAAACTTCTTACCTATGCTTGGTAATTATTTCAAAGGATTATTTAAAGGTCTTGGTGATATATTTAATGGCAAAGGTAAAGGAGATTTCGGAACTGATTTAACTGTTGCTGAAGCAGGTGGTGAAACTTCTTCTCAAGGTAAAACTGTTACACTAAATACTGGTTTCGGTAAAACAATAAATCTAACTGTACCTGCAAATAAAAATAAATATAAGTTTAATTTTGATACAAATATTAAACGTATAACAAATACCGATGGTACAGCAACATTTAAAAATGATAAGACTGGCCAATCTATTACAAGTGAAAAGATTAATGATAAGGATATGTACCTATCTGGTAAAAATAAAGACGATGTTAATATTTATACTAAGAATGGTACAAATAAATCTTACATCAAAGATGAAGAAACTGGTACTTATATTCCTCTTACTGAATATCAGATGGCTATGAACGAAGCTGCTACAAATAACGATGTTATAAAAGATTATCAGAAAAAAGAAGCTAATAACCAACAACAAGCTGGTTATGCAGTTGAAGATAGTTCTAAGAATGCTGGAACTATTGGAAAGATAATGGGAAAGAGTATCTTTAATCTTAACAACTTGAAAATATTTGGTGGAAAAGCAATTGAAGATGCATTTAAGGTATTCAAAAAAGGTGGAGCAAAGAAAGCAGCTAAAACAGCAGTAGATTTGCTATCTCCTGGTGGTATACTCAGTTTATTTAAAAAAGGTTTTACCCTTTTGTCAGCTATTCCTAAACTTGGAGCATTTGGAATTAGAGCCGGTTCTAAAATGACCAAAGGTTTACAAGAAAAACTTCAAACAGCTCTTTATAAAAAAGCAAAGAATATACCTGGAAAAATAAAAAGTCTTGGAAGAAAAATAAAAGGATTCGGAAAATGGGCAGCAAACACTGAAGCTGGTAAATGGGTAGGAGGAAAAGCAGCTAAAGCCGGTAAATGGATAGGTGGAAAAGCAAAAGGACTAGCAGGCAAAGCAGCTAAAGCTGGTAAATGGGTAGGAGGAAAAGCAGCTAAAGCCGGTAAATGGATAGGTGGAAAAGCAAAAGGTCTCGGACAAAAAGCTACAAATGCATTTAAACGCTTAATGCAAAATGAAAAAGTAACTTCGCTTAAAGATAAAATTCTTAATGCTGGTAAAAAAGCTAAAAATTTAGGTGAAAAACTTGGTAATAGTAAACTAGCAACTAAAATTAAAGAATGTGTAAAAGCTCTTAAAGGAAAAATTAGTGATAAGCTTAAAAAAGTATTAGAACATGAAAAAATTCAAAAACTTTTAGGAAAAGTTTTAAGAAAAAATACAGATACAATTGCTAAAGGAGCAGAAGAAGCTGTTACCGAAACAATAGAAAAGAATGCAGAAACGATTGCTAAAAAGGCAGGTAGTATTACAGCTAAACAAGCCGCAAAGAGTTTTAGTATTATTTCTATTGTAGCTGATTTTATTCTAGGTGCTGATGATTGCAGAAATATATTAGGAATAGTAGAACAAAAACCATCTATTACAGAAAGAATTACTGGTGGTCTTATTAACAGTATCCCTTCTATTATTGCTTCTCTTGCTGAGGTAATAACTGGAGCATCATTTGGTGCAGCTGCTGGTGTAGGAATAGCAATGTATGTAGTAAGTGTTATTGCAACAGTTATTATTTCCATAGATTCTATTAGATCGGCTATTATTGACCTTATCCTTAAATTATTAGAATCAGTTGGCGTCGATGTTTCTGGTATTAAAAAGAAGAGACAAGATGCTAAAGACGCAGTAGCTGCTTATAATGAAAAGAATAATACCAATATATCTATTGAAGAATATAATAATATAATGGGATATAAATCAGTGCAACAAAAAGGAAAAGAAGGAGTTGCTAACGCCTGGTCAGCAGCTTGGGGTTATGACTCTGGAACAAAAAATGATATTAAAGATAAAACATCTGAAGTTAAATTAGATAATAAAAAATCTAATAAAACTAGAAAAAAACTTGCTACAATATTCTCATCTATTTGGCAATCATTTGGTAAATCTGATTTTAATTACTATGCTGAAGATGAAGATGGTAATGAATTATCTGGTAAAGAAAAGCTTAATGCAAATCAATTAAAGTTTGAAAATCTTGCATCTGAAATCATAACAAGTTTGGTTACTTTATTAGACCAAGCCGATCCAGATGTAATTAGCGATGTATATAGTAATTCTCATGATTTTGTAGGATTTGTTGATTCTAGAAACAGATTGAGGAAGACATTTAAGAAAGGTAAAGAAGACCCAGCAACTCAATTTAATATAGATGAAGAACATGCAAGTTGGAAACGTATTAAAGCAATTGCCGGTGTATGTGCAATTATCAATGAAATCTTTGAACCATTAAACGACAAAGCAACTGTAACCGGAATTATTGTATCTAAAATGATTCCTGCTTACTTTACTTCTAAGGGTAGTGATAGTGATGTAATCGACTGGGCTAATGAAAATGTAGACAATAGTGTTTATAATTTAAATATGACTCAGTATGACGCTGAAGAATCTAACTATATCGGTGCTCAAGCTGTAGGCTCTGAAACAGCATCAGGCATAGAAGGGGTTACAACTAATGCAAATGCTAATAGTAAATTGTCTCCTATCAAGGGAAAATTAGCAGCTATCTTTGGAAAAGGTAAGAATCTAGTATCTAATATCGGTGATAAAGTAAAAGATACTCCATTCGGAAAGATTGGAATGAAATTATCTGAAATTATCGATAATGCAATTAGTTCAATAACTGGTGGATTTGAAAATGTAGAAGATATGTTTAAGAATCTATCTAGTAAAAATAAGAGTACTAATGAATCTATTGATACTTTATCATTACTCCCAATTGATAAGAAGTATTGGAAAATTAGTTTGGATAAAAAGAATCCGTTCTTAAGTTCAATCTTTAACTTTATGGAATCTATGAACAGAGTTGTTAAAGCACCATTCGCATTAGCAGCAGCTTCGTTGGGTTCAGGTTTGGATACAATTTCTAGTAACGTATCTGAATCTTCAGGTAATTCTAATACAAGTAATAATAATTCTGGGGATAAATCTGATAATACTAGTACAAATTCAACTTCTTCTTCCGGAACTAAATCTGGCGGAATGTTAAGTAAACTTGCGAAAGCTGGTAAGTCTGTTGGTAAAGCAGTAGTAAGTGCTATGAAGGGCTTATTTGGTAAAGGTCGTGATGGTACAGATGATGAATCTGGTTATGGTGATGATCCTTACCATATTTATCAAAGAGACTATAAAGGTTCTTTTCATACAACTGGTGATTCAGAAAGCCAGACAATCGCAGATTCAGGATGTGGTCCAGCTGCTGCAGCATCATTGTTAAGAATGTATGGTAAAGATGGTGATATGAATAATGCTGTCAATTATGCATTGAATAACAAATATAAAGAAGTTGATGGTGGTACATACCCTCAATACTTCAATGATTATTTAAATAAGAATGGTATTAGCACAAATTCCAATGCTGATAATAATGATGTTGTTAATAATTTAATTCACAATAAGCCTGTAATTCTTATGGGTAGAGACTCTACTAATAGTGGTAAAACACCTTATGGCTCTAAATATTCTCATTACGTTGTAGCAAGAGGATTAGATAAGAATGGTAATGTAATTGTAGAAGACTCTGAAGACAAAAACGGTTCTACAAGATATAGTCTTGCTGATACACTTAATAATTCTTCAGTTCGAATTACTACTGGAAAAGGACAATATGGACGAGCAAAAAATAATGTTATGAATAGTTATGTTGGTGGGGTTAACTCTGTAATGTCAGCTGCTATTTCTAACATTATCGGTAATGTAGCTGGTAGTATAACTCTTGGTAGTAGTTCAAACAAATCTACTGGTAATAATGCTGCAAATAAAGTTGCTGGTACTAAAGGTGTTAATGGCAAAATTGGTGTAAGTGATGATATTAATACATCTTGTGGATATACAGCCGATCAGCTTAAAGCTGCTATTCATAGCATTAATGCAGGGTGCTCTGCAGAACAATTCCCAGAAGCAGCAATTGCAATAGAACAAGCTAAGGGTGTTAATGCATTATTCACAATTGCAGTGGCGGTTCAAGAACATGGTTGGGATGGTCCTGTTGGTGTTAATACAACCGGTGCAAATTATGGTAACTGGAATGTATTTAATATCGAAGGTAGTCCTAATTCTTCTAATGGACGTTGGAAAGACTATGATGATTTAACCGATGCTTTTGAAGGATTCGGTAACTTAATTATGGGCGATACTTATTATGGAGATGGATTAACTACACCTGAAAAAATCGGTCCTAGATACTGTGATGAAGGATGGGCTGGGCCTGTTTGTCAAGTTGCTGCATTGATTGCAGATCACATTTCTGGTTCCGGTCGTGGTAAGAATGATAGTATTATTCGTCCTACATTTACTAAGAAATTCTTAAATAACGTTACTAGTACAATTAGTTATTATACAAATAATGTATTATCTAGACTAGGTGCAACTTCTAGTAGTTCCTCTGGCTCTAATAATGCAGGAACTGTTTCTAGTGGAAGTGCAAATGTTGACATTGATGCTGATACTACAATCATCTGTGGTGACTCTATTACATGGGGTTTGAGTGAAAGAACAAGTCTAGGTGATAGAGCTATGGGTGTTATATCTGGTACAACTGATATCAATTGTCAAGGTAGTTTGGGACAAACATATCAATCTCAATTTAAAGCACATAGTGATATTATTAAAAATGCAACGGATGCTATCTTCTTCTGGGGTATGAATGAAGTATTTCTTAATGCGGATGTACAAAGCTATTTTAAACGCTATCAAGAATCTATTGATACAATTTTAGGTTATGGTGGAAGAAATACAAGCAATACAAATGTTTATATTTTAACTGTAATCTGGGTACCTGAAAACTCTGGTATGGGTGGTAGTTTTAATGCTGCTGCTATAGAGAAATTTAATGAAACTTATATTAAGCCATTTGCTCAGAGTAAAGGTTACACTCTAATTGATATCTATGAAGATTCTAAGGAAGTTCCTCATGAAGCAGGTAATGTTCACCCAGCAGACTATCAAAAACTATATGAAGTTATTAAAGCTCATACAAACGGTAGTAGTACCACATCTACTTCCGAATCAAAATCTGATGATGATTCAACTATTGAAGAATCTGGTTCTGGACGTGGTCGTGCTATTGTAGATAGAATTAAGGAATTAAAAGGAAATATAAATAAAAATATCATTCTAGGTAGTAAGAAATCTAGAAAATTATTGGTTACTGGTAAAGGATATGACAAAAATGTTAAAAGATTTATCGGTAATAACGGTATGGAAATTGGTGATACGATTACCAATTTACAGGAAATTAGAAAAGCACCTTGGTGGGATAAATTTAAAAAATATATTAAAATTGGTAGAATTAAGAAAAAACCAACAAATAGCAATACTGTACTACGTTCTGCTGGTAGAGGTAAGGTTAGTGACTTAATTGACAATGCTAAAGAAGCAAGTAAAGACGATAACATGGTTATTTCTAAAGATGACATTACATCTAGTAATGATACTAATGATTCATCGTCAGAAACAACAGATGAAAATACTGCTACAGATGAAGAAACTACTGATGAAGCCACTACAGATACCTCATCAAATTCTTCTTCTAATTCTCAAGCAACCGGATTAATAAGTTTATTAGGTCAATACTCAAATGCTCTAACTAGAGGTGTATTTGGTGACTTCTATGATGCATTATATGGTGATACACAAGTTCAAGGTGTTAATAATAATCAAGGAATTACTGGTAGTTTGACCGAAGGTACTGCTGAAGAAAATATGAAAAATATGTTCAAATATATGAAATCCCAAGGATTTAGTGATAATCTTGCAGCAGGTATACTTGCAAATGTTAGAGCTGAATCTGGATTTAATCCTCATATTTTAAATGGTGGTGCTACAGGTAATATATTTGATAACCAAGATAAAGCATACGGTCTTATTCAATGGTATGGTTCTGCATCTAGAGCTTGTCTATATAACTGGTGTACAGCAAATAATTGTGATCCTGAATCACTTGATGGGCAAACAAAATGGATAGTTGCTCAAATTAAAGGAATTAATCTTGATTCTGAAAAAAATGCTGAAAATGCATCTAAGTTTAATGGTGAAACCGGTGCTGGTACAATGACATATAACTGGAACTATTTAAAAACTAAAGGGTCATTTAGTACATTTAATTCATACTCTCTAGAAGAAGCCACTAAACTTTGGTTGGAATGTGTAGAAAGATGTGAAAACATAGGTTCTGCTCTTACAACAAGAATTGGCTATGCAAAAGAAATATTGAAAGAATGTACAGGAAGTAGTGATTCAGATTCAGATAGCGGCTCTGGACGTGGTAAAGAAATTATTAGAAAAGCAACCTCTTCTAATAATAAATTAAGTTCAGGTAGAGCTAAATTATTTAGTCCTAGTCCTATAAGCACTGGAGGAATTGCAAATGCAGTTTCTTCTGCAGTTAACAATGCAGTTAATTCTAATAATTCATCATCAAGTTCTAGCAGTTCAAGTTCTGATGATTCATCATCAACCGATACAGAAGATGAAGAATCTTCAGATGACGAAGAATCAAAAGATACTGATACTTCTACTACAAGTAGTTCATCCTCTTCATCTGGTAGCACAACTGGTGCTAAAACTCTATTAAGTAAACTTGCTTCTTACACAAAAGCTACTATCAAGGGTGTATATGGTAATTTCTATGATGCATTATATGGTAGCGAAGTAGAAGAGGGTTCCGGAGATAATAATGGTGGTTATACCGATGGTAGTGGTGTAATATATGCTGCAGCAATGGTATTTGAAGCTATGGGTCGTGCAAACCCAACATTTGGATATTGTTATTGTGGTGGAAGAGTATTCGATCTTGAATGTAGGGATGGTAAAAAACTTGAAAGTGTTAGACCAGACTGTTCAGGTATGATGTCAGCTGTAGCACAATATATGGGTTATTATACATATCCTTCTACTAAATCTTCATATACTGATACATTCCATGGATTAGGTTATAATGTAACTAATTTCTGGGCACAACGTATATGTGATAAAGACGGTAATGTAAGTCCAGATTGGGAATATAAGGATTTCGACCCAAATGATAGACAGCCTGGTGATATGCTCATTAGAGATGATGTAGGTCATATTGATATGTATGTATTTACTGATACTAATGGTAGAGTTAGAGGTTTTAATGCAGGTTCAGGTGGTTTTTTCCCTGATGGACATTGTGATTCTGAAGGCAGTGGTATTGAAGATTCATATAATTTTGCTAAATATTATCTTGAACACGGAAATCAGTTACCTACAAATGATGGCAGTATGGGTGCAACAACTATACAAGACAGTGAAGCATTATATGTCGTACGTTATAAAGGAAGTAGCGGTTCTGGACGTGGTAAAGAAAAAAATCAAAACAAGAAAAATATTTCAAATACATCTACAAATGGGTATAAAAAAGCAAGTATTGGTAGTGGAGAACATATTAAAAAAGTTCCATGGTCGGTACAACAAAATATAGATAGAATCGGCAGAGAAGGATTAAAAGCATATAAAAATCAAACTGGTAGAGGTATATTGAAATCATTAGATGATGTTAAACAAAATAGCATAAATAGAAAATTATTCTCAACATCATCTAATAACTTATCATCGTCTAATATTAGTTCCACAAATAATAATACGAGAAATAATCATCTATCAAAATCATCATATATCGGTGAAAACACATTAACAACCAATACATCAATAGATTTAGGACAATTGATAAATCTAATAGGTATTATAGCAAATAATAGTGATAAAATAGACACAGTGTTACAGTTGTTAGGTGCTATCGCAACTAATACTGAAAATACAACTACAGCTGTTACAAATAAAAACAACAAATCGTCTAATACTGGAGGAAACGGATTATCTGCATTGAGAAATGCTCTTGATTCAAATAGTTCCGGTATAGATATTGCTAAAGCTGTATATCAAATTGCACAAAATTAAAAGTTATGAGGACTGGGTAATTCCAGTCCTCATATTTTTTGTATCTAGAACATTAGGATAAAATAACAAGAAAGGAGAAAATATCATGGCAAAAAAAACAAACACATGGATGAGACTAATTAGAGATAAAAATTATGCCAGATTTGTATATCAAAAAAATCTTAATGACGGTGGAATATATATATTAACAAAATATCAAACTAATGTATTTTCCGACCCTACAACTGCTAGAAGTAGTTCTGTATCTCAAGAAAGTTCAAAGGCGATGTTAATCATAAAAATGAATTATGCTGCAGCTGTTGTTGAAAAAAGTATGGTATCTGGTAAAATTGCTGTAAAAATTAGATGTGGTAATAAATATGGCTGGGTTTATCTCGGAAAGGTTAATGTTGGAGATAGAGGCACTTCATATACGTGGGGTGCTGGACCATATATCTCAATGGGTATAACAGAAAATCATCTTAAGGATTATAGTGGAGTTTGGTATGATCCTGCAAGTAGCTATTCATCATTAAATGCTACAGATTCAACACTGCATAAAGATGCTACTGTAAAAATTAATGATAGTAATGTTGCTGCTGCAGAAGATACAACAGAAGCCAAAGATGAAGCAACTGCTAGTAGTATATCATCTAGTAATGATAATGCTAATAGTGGTGAAATAAATGTTACTTATGAATATGCTGTAAAAGTTAGTCCATATACTTATATCTATAATATGGCAGATTATACAAAAAATAATAGTTATGAAAACTATGCTAGTTCTAATACAATTCAAAAAGGAATCGACTATAGTAAGTTAAGATTTGTATTCGGAATTCCATATCAATATCTTCCTACTACAGACTGTAGAGTTGGAAATAACTATTCAACTTCACTTGAACAAACAGGATATGAATTTGCTGAAAAGATTGTTTCTAGAATGCCATTATTGTATATTACTCCAGGTAATACATCATTCATGGGTGGTACAACTGAAAACTATAGAACTGCTTTATTAGGTTCACTTGGAGATAGAGCACCTGGTGCAGCATCTGCCGAAGATGCATTAACAGAAACATCTCTAGAAACAATGCTTGGAGAGTACAATGGTAAATTATATACTATTATGCCAGCTTATACAGAATATTTTAAATATGTAAACCCTTTATGTAGAGCTGGTGCAATCTTCTTAGATATTAGTGAAAAATCATTTGATAGTGAAAATGGTAGTGGTAGTGATAAATTCGGAAATTTTAACTGGGGTATTAATGAAGGTATTGCATATGAAATCTGGGAAGATGAAGAAGATACAGAAGATGAAGAAGTAGAAGATGGTGAAAAAGATTCAGATAACAAAGAACAAAATGACAAAAAAGCAGATAAAGATGAAAAATCTGATGAAGATAAAACTGATTCAACTGATGAAGATAAAAAAGAAGATGAGGAAGAAACTGAACCTAAGAAAGCCAAATTCGAAGAAGACTATTCAGAGTTCTTTACATCATCTATTTCTAAAATTAGTGAAACTATATCTGACTTTGAAAGTAGGCTATATTATGGTAATGCTATTGCATTTTATATAAATTCAGATTCTTCTTTCACAGACTCATTTGGTAATGAAACAACGGAATCTTCATTATCCACTACAATTAATACTTTATCTGATAAAGCTAGAGAAATTCAATTCCTATTAGGTACATCTCGTCAAGCAGTTGGTGAAGCCTTTGATAAAGTAGACGGTACATTAAGTGCAATTAAAGATCAAATCAATTCTATTGTAGAGAAAGTGGCAGGTGGTAATTCTATTTTTACTACTATTGCAAATAGTGTAAAGACTATTGTTTCAGGTGGTCGTATGCTATTCCCACAGATTTGGTCAAATAGTACATTTTCTAAATCATATAGTATTTCTATTAAACTAACTACTCCAAATACAGACAAAGTATCTTGGTGGTATAATATCTATGTACCATTATGTCACCTTATGGCACTTGTATTACCTCGGTCAGAATATGTAAACTCATATACAACACCATTCTTAGTAAAGGCATTTTATAAAGGAATGTTTAATATTGATATGGGTATTATTACAGAAATGACATTTAATAAAGGTAAAGAAGGTTCCTGGACAAAAGATGGTTTACCAACCGTTGTTGATGTAACTTTCTCAATTCAAGATTTATATAGTGCTATGGGTATGACATCTACTGAAAGTATGTTTAAAGGAAAGACACTTCAGAATGTTTCAGAAATGGACTACATTGCAAACTTATGTGGTATTAATATAAATGAACCTGATATCTTTAGAATGATTCGTTTATGGTGTGCATTCAATATCGAAAATAGAGTATATGACTTTATTCCTAATCTAGAATTAGGGGTTGAAAAATATCTTCATAATAGAGTCTTGAATGTTTATAACAATTTCTGGTTTTAAATATATAACTATATAGTAAAGATGTAATCCAGAGATTATATCTTAGCTCAATAGTGAGTTTCTTGACTTTGTCGGTATTTGTGTCTCCTAGAATTCCTGGTGGAGAAATCTACCAGGAATTTATTTTTAATAAATATATAACTATATAGTAAATGAATGGTGTGGTTAACTGTTCATTTGAGATTCACCTTTCTATTTGTGTTTTGGAATTTCTGATTACAACAAGATGTGCCTGTCGGGTTTATACTCGACAGGCGGTCTTGTCGCAAAATTAACACATCTTAAACAATTAGATAAAGGAGGTGCTTGCATGAGTAACCTAAAGAAAAAGATGAATGATTATCAAAATAAGTACGGAGATATACCGCTAAATTACAAAGAACGTTTAAATTGGATGTGTGATAAATATAGATTAAGTGTAGAAGATATGGATTTCATTTTATTTGAAAAAGAAAGACGAATGAACTCTCTATATTATACTAATCTAAAAGTGATATTATATCAAGTACCTCAAGGTGCAAAAAGACCGAGATATAGATTTACAGTTAATCGAAAGAATCTTATCACATCAGCAATTACAAATCCTGGATATATTCATGTATATTCTCCAGACGCCGCCAGCAATCATCAATATATGAAACGTATTGTAGATGAAAAAGAACTTATTCAATTAAATCATTTAATATGTACACCATGTGATGTACATTATAAAGCTTATTTTCCGACACCTAAGTCATACAATAAGATTGAAACTTTTATGGCAGAGATAGGTCTTAATAGACCTATCGTAAAACCTGATTTCGATAATATAGAAAAACTATATGCTGATATGTATAATAGTAATATCTGGATAGATGACGCCTTAACAGTATCAGCTACTATTGATAAGTACTATTCTATATTACCGAGAGTAGAAATTGATCTTAATTATCTTAATGCTGTATATTGTAAACAGCAGTACGACAATATTATAAAGAGAAAAGACTATCAAGACAATATGAATTTATCATTTGTATAAAGAAAGGAAATCAAAATGAATACTTTTGTTAGATCAACATGTGTTACAAACTTTGCAAAATGTAGAGAAGAATTATGGAAATCAGTGTATAGTAAATATATCTATCTTCATAAGATTATCGAGAAGATTAATATTCTCAAAAGAATCGAATCTTCTAGTATAGACTTTAATAAAATGACTATTGATATTATATTTACGGAAAATATAGATGATACAATTGAGGAAATCATAACACAGGGATATAGTGAGTTTCTAAAAGAATGCAAAGATGCTATTCCTGAAGAATTTTATAATTTTGTAACATCTAATCCATATGAATTTTTCTTCTTATCATTTACTGGAACAAGAGAAGTTATTATCAATTTATAAAGAAGACAGGTAACCAATTATGGTTACCTGTCATATTTTATTGTTTCATATCTTTCAACATCTGTTGAATATAAGCTTCATCTATATTAATAATCTTTAAAGAATCTAATGCAGTAACGAAAGTACAGATTGTTTCACAATGTTCAACAATCTTTTCAATATCTAATCTAGAATCTTTAACAAATGCTTTAGAAGCATTTTCATTAACCATTGATACTTTGGACATATTATAAACCATCTGTTCCAATACATTTTTAGAACGACTGTTTCTAATATCAGTGGCTCTTCTCTTTCCAAGAGCAATATAAGATTCTTCAATCTTTGCTGCAGATTCTTGTGCTCTAGCATTATTTGCTTTTTCTGCTAACTTATCCTTATTATCTTCAACTTTCTGTTGTGTCTTAGATAAGGATTCTGCTAATGCAGCTTTATCTCTCATATTGTTATTTACGAAGTCTGCTGTTTGTTCTCTTACTCTATTTGTAATTTTATCCACAGCATCACCAACTTCAATCTTATCAAGTTTATCATAAAACTTTTCTTTATCTTTCTTATTTGGTTTGAAAGATTCAGAGTTAGATTTGTCAGCACGTTCTAGAATAGATTCTACAGTTGTATCAATTGCATATGCCATTTCAGACATAATATAAGACATACCTCTAAACTTACTTAACAACTTCATAGAACCCTGTTCATTTACAAAATTTGTAACCAATTGTCTAACAAGCTTCTGATGATACTCTTCTCTAATAAGAACTGGATTTAAACAATTATCTACAATTGCTACTAGTCCTTCTGTAACAAATGCATCCGTAATCTTCTGTTTATATTCAAGAAAAGTATGATCTACTCTATTACGAGAACTAAGCTTTTCCCAGATAGCAGCTTTATCTGCTGCTTCATTCATTGCTGCTAGACGTTCTTTTTTATATTTATAAGCTTCTTTTACGGCTTTCTCTTCATTTTCTTTAATCTTTAACAAAGTTTCTTCATAGTGCATAGGACAACCTCCTTTATTTTATTATTATGTTTAAGAAGTCACGATTCTTATATTTATATATGGTAATCCACTTACATCATTTGTATCTACATGTAAGAATTCAGGTACAGTTGATAACATTTCCATGTTCTCATTTGTAATGATATGCTGATAGTTCGCATCATAAATATTAAATGATACGAATTCAAAATAGATTAAGAACTCAGAGAATTCTGATTCAACAAGTGTTGTGATATTCGGGAAATGAATGTCATCCAATTGATCTAATTGTTCCAAATAATTCTTAATTGTATCTTTGATTTGTTGAGTAACACTGTCAGCATCACTATCTTCATTATAGAACTTTGCTCTAAATGTCATTGTTAATGCTACATTATCAATTAATTCTGTAGTTACATCACCATCATCATCTGTTAAGTGATACATATTAGATGGACCATATGTATTAAAGAACTTATAATCCAAACCAAACGTACATTCCAATGGAGCGATTGCATCTAATACATAATTAATCTTCTTCTTCATTTCTTTAATGAAAGTAAGAACTCTTTCTTCTGTATTCCAATAGAAATATCTTACACACGGAACACGATTGATGATATAAGATTCTATTTGTTCATTATCCGGATTAAATATATCATTTGTTCGAATGGAAGTTACATATGAATTCATGATATTAGAATAATCATATAGTAAGTTAATACCTTGATATGTACTATATACATTGGTCAATACCATTTCTTTTAATGTATAATTATGAGGTAAATATCCTGGGTCATCTTTATCGACTTTAATTGTCATACCAAATTCAGTACTTTGCGGAACTGAGTTATATAAAGACTGTACATTTGTATTATTAATAGAGATATATTCACTGGTCAATCCATCTGTATATTGTTTTACAGAGCCAATATCATACTTATAAAGAGTGAATATCTTCATTTCAGTATTAAGATTTAAATATAAATGTGTAGCATATGCCGATGGAGCATTCAAATCATCCAAGAAGCCTTTATCAATCGCTTGCTCATAATTCATTGGTCTAGCATCATTAGCAGACGCAAAGAAACATTTATATCTTTCATAAAATGCTTTCTTTGCTTCTTCTGATTTCAATGGGTCTTTTCCACCAACTTCTTCTGTTATTTCATTCAAGAGTTCTTTTATACCAAAATACACATTATTATTTTTATCAATGATATCAGTAATATCTTTATCTTTATCGTCAACTGTAGATGTAGTAAATGGTCTTGTATATAAAGTAATTTCATACGGAATACCAGATGTTTCATCTATTGCAGATAAATCATCTCCACCAACATATGTAGCAATTGCATACATTACCGGTGTAGACACAGCTGTTTCTTCTGTTCCTTTTTTATAGAATACAGCGATAACTTGTGTTCGATTAATCATATTCTCATCAATTGAACCGGTGTTCGGTTTGATATTAATCTTAATCGTATACTTATAACGATTGTCAGATAGATATGAGCTTCTATAAGTTTTAATACTCGGTAAGATAAATTGAATTGGTGATTTGCTATTTACACATTCAAATTCTTGATAACGGGTTTCATCAATAATATCAAGATAATAGGAAGCAGTGATTCTATGAGAATCTATTGTTGGATCATCTTTGAGAATGATATTCAATGGGTTTGTATATAAGAACTTCGTAATCTTAGATATTAATACAATACAAGTATTATCAAAAGTTTCTTTACCGTAATCGCTAGAAACTACTTTTGGTAATCGATAACGAATCGTATCAAATGTACCTAATTCTTCGTTCTTAACTAATAATTCTAGGCTAATAATTCTACCATCATTTCTTTCAATCGACAGTACTTCCCCAAGTGTCCAAGTTGATGGGTCTTTGTATGCAAAGTCACTGGTATGTTGTGATTCTGTATATGTACTAAAACGAATCAAATCTCCTTCAGTTAATCTCATATTATCAAAACTATACTTTCCTTGACCATCGTAAGAATATACATCAATTGTATTAATCGTATCTAGAATTAATACTGAATTATCACTATCAATATATGGACGCATAAAAGTATTCATAAATAATACAGCATACATCTTTTTATTTTCATCACTTAGCATACTTAAATCAGTAAAATAATCAGGAACCCAAAAAGTACGATTAATATTAGAAGGCTGGTCTAAAGTTACCGGTGAATTATTAAACGCTAATGTATGATCATAGAAAGAAATATTGATTAACCAAGCATAAATATCTAGATATACTTCTTGTTGATTATTGGTTAAAGAGAACGGAATCTCAATTTCGCATTTATTATCACTACCTAATACAAGATTATGAGAATCAAAAATACGATTACAATAGAATCTTACGGTTTTAAGATATTTTAAACAATCTCTATCTAATTCAATATTTGTAATTTCATAAATATAAGTATCGTCTGGATTATGACGTCGCATTAATGTCATAGTAAGATATTTACCAGTTTCATTCATTTGATCATCCGGTAAATATTTACCTGTACCAGCCTCATATACCTTAACAGTAGCTGCAGACATATCATATTTATATCTTTTTGGGAAATATGTCGTTGTAGTTACACTACCATTTACTTCCTGATATTCTAATTCTAAATCAAAAACGGTATCATTATAATCTTTCTTAACGATTTCATTGAGACCAAAAAGTTTAGGAATAACATATGAAATTAACGGAACTTGTGCTCTAGCTAGTCTACATCTTCTACAAGTTCCATAAAACCAATTATCATAATATTCTTTTTCCTCTGGAATTTGAGTATAGTAATTATTTGCCCAGATACTATAAAACGGTTTGAAATAGATATTCGCATTTTCATGAAAATCATAAGATGTTTCTGGCTTCTTAATCTTATATTCAAAATTAGGAATTACTTTTTCATGTTCAAATGAGCCGGAATAATCTCTATTCCAAATTTCCATTTCTTCATCAGTTGGAGTGCCTTGATAAGTGGTTAAACCTGTGCCATCATAGAACGAATAGTTTGTCTCTACATTTGTTACTTTCTGTTGTAAATATCCAATATAGTTATCTCTAAGTAATGGTAAGTTAGCACCTTTACCGAATTTATAATAAAATACTGGAGTACCACTTTCTAAGTAAATATTGCCGTTATTGGAATCTCGTCTTGTGTTTTCTAGATAAATTGGAATTGTGTTTGTTGGTACTATATTTAATTGTGAATCTTTCATAAGATTATATACATAATAAACTCTATCTAATATATTATCTTCTTTTCTAAATACATGAAGAACAGAATTTTCATTATTAAGACTATTGAAGAAGTTTCTTAAATCGGTCAGTGTAGTGATACTTCCTCTAGATAGGGCTTCCTTTGGAATAATGTGTTGTAGCTGTTCAATACTCTGTCTATCTAATCCTCCAGAAGAACCATCATCACCTCTTTGAGCAATAATTACATAAAGATTTGTATATTTATCGGAAGTTAATCGAATAGTCTTTTCTTCAGAATATTCAAAGTTACCACCGGCACCATCTGAAGTGTATAATTGTATTGTTATGTCAGAGTTTGCAGGCGGTTGATAATTAGATGGGTCAAATCGAATTCGAATTGTATTACTATTAATATACTGATAATAACAATACTTCTGTTCTGCAATCTCTTGGTTATATAACCCATCATAAACAGCATTTAGATAGACAGTATTACCATTAGAACCGGTTGTGCCATCAGCTGGTTCTTTTACAATAATATTAAAGTGACTCATCTGCTTATCAAATGAGAAACTAAAAGTCTTATTAGCAATTACATCAGAATCTAATACCTTTTGATAGATTTCTTTATAGTAAACTTGATGAAGATTTGTAGATAATACAACCATATTATCTTCTTCATAATTAAAAATTGCAATTGGTGGTAAGAATGGATTATCTAAATCAGAAATAGGATTCTTATGAGTCATATCATAAGAAGCAGTATAAACATAATTTCGTTGACTACCGTTAGTGCTATCATCTAGTTTTACATAATTAATTGTAATGTCATAGTCAGTATGAAATTCGAACTCATCAAATCGTAATGGAGTATCTGCTGTAAGCGTAAACTTACCATCAATCATATTTGCTCTTAATGCTTTTTCAGGAAACATTAAAAGAACTTTCATATTTGCAGCAGTTGCTGCTACTTTTTCTACACCTAATGATAATGCATGTGTAATTACATTTCTATCAAACTTTGCTCTTGTTGGGATCGCTTCATTTGATAACTCAGAAGCGGTTACGATTGCATTTTGTAATAAAGATGCAAATTGATATCCCATGTATCCATACATACCTACAAGTAAAGTTTCCTTTTCATTATCAATACCATCTATATTCTTCTTTTTGATATCATCTACAAATCTAGTAATATCATAGATATCAGAATTTAGAATCTTTTGAGCTGTAGTTTCTTCCGTTTTTTTAACAGACATATTTTACCTCCTCTTACTTAATTTATCCATACCAATCTATGAAAACCTGTACTATTAGAAGAGGCTGTGGTATGATGTCCAGTTCTTAAAGAAGAACCTGTAGTACTCATTACATACGGATATCCTACCCAAGTCTTCCCATCTACAAGTGGGCTAATATTTCGTTCACTTAAGAAGAAATGCATAGTTGCACCTGGACCACTAAATCCCAATGAGCGTGCTGTTAACCAATTCAATTCTGCTAGATTGATTGGATCCATATCTCTGATAAATTGAGCTTTCCAGTTTACAGTAAACTTGATTGTATTTTCAATATTAGAGATTGTACCTCTTGGAACAGACATTGGTGTACATCCAGTTGCTTTTGCCCAATACATAATTCTACCGGTATCATCTACAATAATCTTCCAAATAGATAGTGCTTCAGGATATATCTTATTCATAATATAAGCATATCTTGTTGGCATTATCTCAGTCATATACTTACTTCTAAAATACTCATCATAGATTTTGAATAGCATATATACATCTAGATATTTTGTATCTTTGAATTCAAGGCTAAAATCATATTGAAGGTCTGATGAAATAGAACCTTCTCTATAACTTGTATTTGTTTGATATAGGTTTTGGTTATTCAAAACATCAGTTGCTGTAATATCAGGTAAATCAAAAGAACTTGTAACCATATTAGAAAGTAAATTAATATACTTATTATTCAAATCTATATTTAATCCTTTTGATTCTAATATTCCAGTACTAGTCCCAAAATACTGTTGTAATGAATAATAACTTAACTTGTATCTAGAGAATGCTTCTTTAAAGAACGGGAATACTTTAAGTTTATCATACATGTCTGCAGGATTTCCAGTATCTACTAAATGTAAATCCGGTTTTGAAAAGAAAACATATTCTCTATTACCAGTAACCAATTCATGAGCAGGGTCAAGATATCCATAACGACTAAACTTATTAAATCGATTATGAAGCATATCTTCCGGAGAAGATAATGTTGTATCATGAAGCATATTTTCATAATCTTCATCATGTATTTCTAGGTCTTCTTCTTTAAAAGCACCTCTTTCTTCTTTCTTATTTATAATTGGAGAAAACAACATACCTGAATTTTCACCTGCTTCATATAAATCACTTGAATGAACGTGCTCATTCCAACCAGCTAATTCAGAAGCATATTTTAAATCTTTCCCTTTATGATAAGTATTCATAAAAGAAAACTTTTCATCTGTCGTAGCCATAAGTACCTCCTTCCTCCTATGTTCAGGATTTATTATGATGTTAAACTGGGTAAAGTAATACACATTTATATACTATAAATGTGAATAGAGTGTATCATTCTAAGAAACACTCCCATAACTTCAAAGATTATGTTGTACTTTGTACTAAATTTTAGTTAATGTTATAGGAGGCTAATTATGAATACGACTGATATTTATGATGGAATGATGAGAAATATGGAATTTCAAGCTAGAAATGATGCTAGATTGGATGCTATATATGATAGAGAATATAAAAGACAGTCAAATCAAATGAATTATAATAATCAAGATACTGCTAGACTCAATGCAATCGAGTCTAGATTAACAGATATTGAAAATAGATTAAACAAACTTCAGGATATGATTGTATCTGATCAAAATAATCTATTTGTATTTGCACCGAAACAGAATGTCAATGCAGGAATTTCATTCACACTTACAGAAGCTCAGTTCAATGATTTAGTAAATCGTATTGTGAAATAATTATATACGTTCGTTGAATGATACACTTTATTTTTTTGAACATTTCTATAAAATTTGAAAAGGAGGTAGAAATATGTACGGAAGAGAGTATTTTCATGAATCTGTTGTTCGTGATATTGTCGATGTTCTTACTTCTCTAAAAGACTACGACGAAGTACAATTCATTAATAATGCTAAAGCAAACAGAAGTTTCAAGTCTATTACTTCAGCTACAAAAGACTTGATTCTTACTTTTCCTGTTTTAGTAAGTACTGATATTGAACCAGATAATGCAATCATGATTGCTAAAGCCCATGAAAAGAAAATGGCATCTTTACTTCATATTCTTTTTACTTCAATTAGTGTCGGAAACAATGAAGATGTCTTCGACTATGTTAGAAAATTCCATTCTAATGTAGGAAGTATGGATGGGACTTTGGACTCTTATGTAGATTCTCTTGATAAGTTAGCGACTACATTCGGTGAATCGTATGACCAGACTCTTAAAATCGATCATGAAGTTCTAAATACTGTATTAGAAGATTTGCGAGAATCCAACTATACTTTACCTGATGACACAAAGGAAAGTAGTCTTGAATCTTTCAAGATTATTCCTGGATATCGCACTGGTATGAATGATATGATCATCAACGAAGGAAAAAAGAAAAAGAATAAGGGTGGAAATAACAATAACGGTAGTAATAGTGGAGGAAACAACAGCAATGCTGGTAATACCGGAGGAAATAACGGTAGTAATAATAACGGACTTTTAAGTGGTAATAACATCAATGTCTCTATCAGTGGCGGTGGATATGGAGGAAGAAATACATATAAATCTGGATTCTCTAATGATAAAGATTATGCAGATTATATGAAGAATATGGCTTCTTATCATTCCAGTGTTATGCTTAATACCGAATATAAGAAAGCAAATGAATTACAGCCAACAATGATGGTTATTAACTTCATGCGTCATGGAGAACACGGTGATAATATTAACACCGCTGTAATTGGTATTAAAGCTAAAATCTATCCTATTTCTTCTGCTGATATTTGCAATAGAATTAGTGGTAAGCTTGATGATAAGAATATTCTTACAAACTTTATAAGAGCTACTACTAATGAAATTGCATTTTTCCGTGATTTCTTATTTGCAATTGATAATGCTAAGATGGATGCTTTATCTTATAGTAAGAGAGCTACTTCTAATAAACTGTGGAAAGTATTAGAAAGACGTTCTGCTAAGAGTAAATTTAGACGTTCTCTTAGAATGTATAATGATGCTACTGCAATCACTACATTAGTATTATCTGAAAACGATGCTGATTATCTAAAGAAGGTTAACAATGTAGATATTCTTGAAGTTAGAAATGCTCGTAAGATTCTAGATTCTTATAACTTCATGTGTATTTGTATTCTTAACCAATCTACAGAAGTTGCTTCTATTCTCTATGATACTGGAGATGATACATATGAAATGATTCCTTTCTCTGGTCTTGAACGAGAAGCTAGTGATAATAGCTATAAGAAGATGGTAAATCTTCTATCTAAAGTAAGTAGATAAGAAAGGAGGTTTATGAAATGGCTATTTTTTCTGATTTAGAATTAATGGGGATCATGAATGAAGCAGATGATGAAGACAGTTATAAAGATACTGTAAAAAAGAACGCTAGAGACCTTAAAGATAAATCTAGTGAATTAGGTAAACGTGCCAAAAACAATACATGGATTGGTAAAAAGATGGCTGATAAAAAATCCGGTACTCAAACGGTTACATTCAAAGAAGATGCTGATGGTAATATTGTTGGTTGTTCTCTAGAAGAAGGAATTAGCAAACAAAAACATAAAGAATCTAGATTTGAAGTAAAAATTGGGGATAAAGGAAGTCAAAAGAAAAAAGAAAAAGTTACTGGTCATCGACATTACGATTTTGAATTTGGTCTTGGTAATAGACGAGTAAAAGATTCCTATGATAGAAAGTATATTAAACTTGAAGATGATGAAGCTTTGGAGGAAGCTAAGAAAGCTGATCCTGAACAAATCACTAGAGATCTTACTAATAAGACTGCGGTTAATATTGAAAAACAAAAACAAGAATGGGAATCAGAGCCTGGTGCTAAAACTGGTGAAGCTATCGGTAATGCTATTACCGGTGGTAATTTTGTTAATGCTGCTGGTAAAAAGATAGGAAAAGGTATCGGATCTAAAGTAGATGGTATTATTCTTAGAAAGAAGAAAGAAAGACAAAAACTAAAAGAAGATGCAGAAGTAATCTATCGGTCTCCAGAATATACACATGCAATTAATGAATTCTTTGATTTTACCGATAGAGAAACTCGTAAAGTTCTTCTTGCTGTTAATGAAGCTGATCAGAATAAGATTCTTGTTTCTCTGACATCTAAATTATACGATAATGTCGTAGATAAAGTAGATGATATTGACTTTGGTGAAATTGAAATGACCAAGGGTTCTATTACAAAACTGTCCAATTATAATACACTTATAAATTGTCTACAGACAATGCATCAACTTCTTATCGAATTTAAACAAGATACATATCCTGTAGATACAATCAATGAATGTATTGACAATTTGATTGATAGTCAAGATATCTGGATAAAAGCATATGCAGTAAATGCTGAACTTCCAATGATTACATATAATACAATGGTGTTAGCTGTAATTGAAGCTACATCCTATATGGTATCTATGTGTGTAGAATTTGTTAAAGCACCATCTGAAGATACAATGAAAGTAATGATTGATAAATCTGCTTTAACAAAATCAAAAGGTCATATGATTTTCAAGAATATTGAATCATTCAATAGTGCTTATAATAAGGGTCAAGTTGAAAAAGCTATGATGCATATTCTTGACGAAACTGCAAAGAAGAAAAACTTTGTTGGATTTGGTATTTATGGTGGAATTGGTGTTGGTGCTGCAGTTATCGGAATTGCAGGTTTATTATTCTGCATTATTCCAGTAATCAGAGAACTTATCTTTCTTTTTTATTATAATAGAGTACGGGTTGCTGACTTCTTTGAAGTACAAGCTGACTTACTACAAGTAAATGCATATAATGTACAGAATAACAGACTTGACTTGACGAAAGAAGAAAGAAAGAATATATCTTCTAAACAAATGAAAACTGCTGAAAAGTTTAGAAAAGTTTCTAGATTTGTTGCAGTAGAAACTTCCGGAGCTGAACCAAAAGCTGTGAAAGATATTAAAAAAGAAGATAACAAGAAATACAAAGTAAGTGATATTGTGGATGAATTGCCAGATTCTGCTGCATCAAGTTCATCTCTATTTTAAACAGAGGAGGTAAAACAATTGGGTATTTATACTTCTAAT
>ULNI01013500.1_pt1 | contig 38706 bp, 37 predicted proteins | sample 1951881 | NCBI WGS metagenome assembly ULNI01 (sample SAMEA4835573, study PRJEB28245) | human gut metagenome | biome: gut microbiome; material: fecal sample | place: Denmark | collected 2008
ACCCCGACACGGGCGAACGCATCCTGGCCGACACCAGCCACCTGCCGCCCCTCTACCAGGACGTTTTCGGCGAGACGCTCGTGGAGCTGGCACGGCAGAACCCGCGCATCGTGGGCGTGACACCTGCCATGCCCACCGGCTGCTCCATGAACAAGCTCATGGAAGCCATGCCCGACCGCGCCTTCGACGTGGGCATCGCCGAGGGACACGCGGCCACCTTCTCGGGCGGCATGGCCAAGGAAGGGCTGCAACCCTTCTGCAACATCTACTCGAGCTTCATGCAGCGTGCCTACGACAACGTGATACACGACATCGCCCTGCTGCGCCTGCCTGTAGTACTCTGTCTGGACCGTGCCGGCCTGGTGGGCGAAGACGGCCCCACACACCACGGCGTATTCGACCTGGCCTACTTCCGCCCCATCCCCAACCTGACCATCGCCTCGCCACTGGACGAGCACGAGCTGCGCCGCCTGATGTATACCGCCCAGCTGCCCGACAAAGGGCCGTTCGTCATCCGCTATCCGCGCGGACGGGGCGTACTGCTCGACTGGCGCTGCCCGCTGGAAGAGATACCCGTGGGCAAAGGACGCCGCCTGAAGGATGGCACGGACATAGCCGTCGTCACACTGGGTCCTATCGGCAACATAGCAGCACGCGCCATCGCGCGAGCCGAAAAAGAGCAAGGATTGTCTATCGCCCACTACGACCTGCGCTTCCTCAAGCCACTGGACGAGGAAATGCTCCACGAGATAGGACAACGCTTCCAACGCATCGTCACAGTGGAAGACGGCGTCATCAGCGGAGGCATGGGCAGCGCCGTGCTGGAGTTTATGGCCGACCATGGTTACAAGCCCGACGTGCACCGTATCGGCGTGCCCGACCAGTTCATCGAACATGGTACAGTGGCCGAGCTCTACCACCTGTGCGGCATGGACGAAGAAGGCATCTGCCACCAATTATCAATGAACAATAGACAATGAATAATTAACCATTAATATTCTGATTGTAAAGTGAAAATCATCATAGCTGGTGCCGGCGCAGTAGGCACACACCTGGCCAAGTTGCTCTCGCGCGAGAAGCAAGACATCATCCTGATGGACGAAAACGAAGAACGCCTCAACGCCTTCGGATCGAACTTCGACCTGATGGCTTTCAACGACTCTCCGACATCCGTATCTGGCCTGAAGGAAGCAGGCGTAGAAGATGCCGACTTGTTTATCGCCGTCACTCCTGATGAAAGCCGCAATGTCACGGCTTGCTTGCTAGCAGCTAATCTTGGCGCACAAAAAACCGTTGCCCGCATAGACAACTACGAATACTTATTGCCCAAAAACAAAGATTTTTTCCAAAAATTGGGTGTCCACTCACTGATCTATCCAGAGATGTTGGCCGCCAAAGAAATCGTAGCCTCTATCCGCATGAGTTGGGTGCGTCAATGGTGGGAATTCTGTGGAGGAGCCCTGATCTTGATAGGTACCAAAATGCGTGAAAAGGCAGAAATTCTAAACATACCTCTACACCAATTAGGAGGTCCTGACCTTCCCTACCACATCGTAGCTATCAAACGAGGCAACGAGACACTTATTCCACGAGGCGACGACGTCATCAAGCTGCATGATATTGTCTATTTTACCACTACACGCAAATATATCCCCTACGTACGCAAAGTAGCGGGCAAGGAAGATTATCCTGACGTACGCAACGTTATGATCATGGGAGGAAGTCGGATTGCCACACGAACAGCACAATATATCCCCGATTACATGCAAATGAAGATCATCGACAACGACCTGAGCCGATGCAATCGCTTGAGCGAAATATTAGATGATCGAATTATGATCATAAATGGAGATGGTCGCGACATGGACTTACTGTTGGAAGAGGGATTGAAGAATACAGAAGCTTTTGTGGCACTGACAGGCAATTCTGAAACAAACATCTTGGCTTGTCTGGCCGCCAAACGTATGGGTGTACGTAAAACTGTAGCAGAAGTAGAAAACATCGACTACATCGGCATGGCTGAAAGCTTAGATATCGGCACTGTAATTAATAAGAAGATGATAGCCGCCAGCCATATCTACCAAATGATGCTTGATGCCGACGTAAGCAACGTAAAGTGCCTGACTGTAGCCAATGCCGATGTAGCCGAATTCACAGTCAAGGCAGGCTCAAAGATCACCAAACATCCAGTTAAAGATTTAGGTATGCCCAAAGGAGTCACTATCGGCGGCCTTATCCGTCAGGGCGAAGGTGTTGTCGTAACAGGTAATACCCTAATACAACCAGGAGATCATGTTGTTGTTTTCTGCCTAAGTATGATGATCAAGAAAATCGAGCATTACTTTAGTTAAGTTTGACATAGGATAAAAAGTGTAAAAAAAACCATTTTTTGTCATTCCGAGATTACAAATAGATAAATTCTTATTTGTAATTTTGCAGACCGAAAATGAAAAGGGGAGAAACGTCTCCCCATAACAAACACTAAAATCTTGTCAGATTTATGAATTTTACCTTCTTAGTTACCGTCGTGTTGACGGCTGTCATTTTCGTGGGCGTAGTCATCGCCATTTCTCATGCGATAGCGCCCCGCTCGTACAATCCACAGAAGATGGAGCCCTATGAATGCGGTATTCCTACCCGAGGCCGTTCATGGATGCAGTTCCGCGTAGGCTATTACCTCTTCGCCATTCTTTTTCTAATGTTTGAAGTAGAAACGGTCTTTCTTTTTCCATGGGCTATCACTGTGAAACAACTGGGACCGCAAACTTTAACAGGTATCCTCTTCTTTTTCTTTGTATTAGTGCTGGGACTGGCTTATGCCTGGCGGAAAGGAGCACTCGAATGGAAGTAACGAAGAAACCCGTCATCAAGTCCATCCCTTACGAAGAATTTCAGGACAACGAAACACTCGAGAAAATCATTCAAGAACTGAACGCCGGCGGCGTGAACGTCGTAGTAGGAGCATTAGATACGCTTATCGACTGGGGCCGCAGCAATTCCCTCTGGCCTCTGACCTTCGCTACCAGCTGCTGTGGTATCGAGTTCATGGCCGTGTGTGCCGCCCGATACGACATCGCACGCTTCGGTTTCGAAGTGACCCGCAACAGCCCCCGACAGGCCGACGTCATCCTCGTGAGCGGTACCATCACCCACAAGATGGCCCCCGTACTCCGACGTCTGTACGACCAGATGGCCGACCCCAAATACGTAGTGGCCGTGGGCGGATGCGCCGTCAGCGGAGGCCCCTTCCGCAAGTCCTACCACGTGGTGCAGGGCGTGGACCAGATACTGCCCGTCGACGTCTATGTGCCCGGCTGTCCTCCGCGCCCCGAAGCCTTCCTCTACGGCATGATGCAGCTGCAGCGCAAGGTGAAGATTGAAAAATTCTTCGGAGGAGTGAACAGAAAAATGAAGAACGAGGAAATGAAGAATGAAGAATAATATGGAAGAAAAGACACTATACATCAAACCGCAACAGCTGCATGACGAGATGCTACGCTTGCGGAACGAAAAGAAAATGGACTTCCTGGAAAGCCTGACAGGCATGGACTGGGGAGTACCCGACGAAAAGGACGCGGAAGACACGCTGAGAGGCCTTGGCGTAGTCTACCACCTGGAGTCGACCGAGAACGGCCAACGCATGGTGGTGAAGACATCGACCCTCGACCGCGAACAACCCGAACTGCCTTCGGTAACCGACATCTGGCGCGGAGCCGAATTTCCTGAACGCGAAGTATACGACTTCTTCGGCATCCGCTTTGTGGGACATCCCGACATGCGACGCCTCTTTCTCCGCAACGACTGGGTAGGCTACCCCTTGCGCAAGGATAACGACCCACAGAAGGAGAACCCCCTGCGCATGACCAACGAAGAGACCGTGGACACCACCTATGAAATAAAAACCACACAAGACGGCGAGACGACCGAAGAGGAAACGGTGCTCTTCGGCGACGACGAATATGTGGTGAACATTGGCCCCCAACATCCCGCCACGCACGGCGTGCTGCGCTTCCGTGTGTCGCTCGAGGGCGAGAACATCCACAAGATTGACGTGAACTGCGGATACATCCACCGCGGCATCGAGAAGATGAACGAAAGCCTGACCTACCCGCAGACACTGGCCCTGACCGACCGTCTGGACTACCTGGGCGCCATGCAGAACCGCCACGCGCTGTGCATGTGCATCGAGAAGGCCATGGGCGTGGAGGTGAGCCGCCGCGTGCAGTACATCCGCACCATCATGGACGAGCTGCAGCGCATCGACTCGCACATCCTGTTCTTCTCCTGCCTCTGCCAGGACCTGGGTGCCACGACAGCCTTCCTCTATGGTTTCCGCGACCGCGAGAAGGTGCTCGACATCTTTGAGGAGACCTGCGGCGGACGCCTCATCCTGAACTATAACACCATCGGAGGTGTGCAAGCCGACATCCATCCCAACTTTGTGAAGCGTGTCAAGGAATTCATCCCCTACATGCGCCACAACCTGAAAGAGTATCACGACATCTTCACAGGCAACATCATCGCCCAGCAGCGCCTCAAGGGCATCGGCGTGCTGAGCCGCGAGGACGCCATCTCCTTCGGAGCGACAGGAGGTACAGGCCGTGCCAGCGGATGGGCCTGCGACGTGCGCAAGCGCATACCCTACGCCGCCTACAATGAAGTGCAGTTCAACGAGATAGTCCGCACCGAAGGCGACTGCTTTGCCCGCTACATGGTGCGCATGAACGAGATTGAAGAGAGCCTCCACATCATCGAGCAGCTCATCGACAACATCCCCGAAGGCCCCTATCAGGAGAAGATGAAACCTATCATCCGCGTGCCTGAAGGCAGCTGGTATGCCGCCGTCGAAGGCAGCCGCGGTGAGTTTGGCGTTTACCTCGAGAGCCGTGGCGACAAGACTCCCTACCGTCTGCACTACCGTGCCACAGGCCTGCCGCTGGTGGGCACTGTGAACACCATCTGCCGCGGAGCGAAGATTGCCGACCTCATCGCCATCGGAGGTACGCTGGACTATGTGGTGCCCGACATCGACAGATAATCAATGGAGAATGGAAAATGAAGAATGGATTGCCTGTTGCCCATTCTTAATTATCAATCATCAATTATCAATTAAATAAATGTTTGACTTTAGTATTGTAACAAGCTGGATACACCAAATGCTGACCTCCCTGATGCCCGAAGGGCTGGCGGTCTTCATCGAGTGTGTCGTCATAGGCGTGTGCATCGTGCTGATGTATGCCATCCTCGCCATCATCCTCATCTACATGGAGCGCAAGGTGTGTGCCTTCTTCCAGTGCCGCCTCGGCCCGAACCGTGTGGGCAAGTACGGCTCCCTGCAGGTGTTCTGCGACGTGTTTAAGATGCTCACCAAGGAAATCTTCACCCCCAAAGGTGCCGACCGCTTCCTCTACAACCTGGCTCCCTACATGGTGATTCTGGCCTCATTCCTCACCTTTGCCTGTTTGCCCATGAACAAGGGACTCGAAGTACTTGACTTCAACGTGGGTATCTTTTTCCTACTGGCCGCGTCGAGTATCGGTGTAGTGGGCATCCTGCTGGCCGGATGGAGTTCCAATAATAAATTCTCGCTCATCGGCGCCATGCGAAGCGGTGCACAAATTGTCAGCTATGAGCTATCTGTAGGAATGAGTATTCTGACAATGGTAGTACTGACTGGTACACTTCAAATATCGGAAATCGTAAGTGGACAAGCCGACGGATGGCTCATCTTCAAAGGGCACATTCCTGCAGTCATCGCTTTCATCATCTACCTCATCGCCGGAAACGCCGAATGTAATCGCGGGCCTTTCGACTTACCCGAGGCCGAAAGCGAACTGACTGCCGGTTACCACACAGAATACAGCGGCATGCACTTTGGCTTCTATTACTTGGCGGAGTATCTGAACCTGTTCATCGTGGCCGCCATTGCCGCTACCGTCTTTCTGGGCGGATGGATGCCGCTGCACATCGCGGGACTGGACGGCTTCAACACGGCGATGGACTACATCCCCGGGGTCGTCTGGTTCTTCGGCAAGGCATTTTTCGTCGTGTTCCTCATGATGTGGATGCGATGGACGTTCCCCCGCCTGCGCATCGACCAGATCCTCACACTGGAATGGAAATACCTCATTCCCCTGTCCATGCTCAACTTGCTGCTCATGAGCATCGTGGTGGCATACGAACTGCACTTTTAAAAGTATCAGGTATTAGGTATAAAAATTATCAATCAGCAATAATGGAAAATAACAACACTTATTTCAGCAGCTTCTTCAAGGGCATCAAGAGCTTGTCCATCGGCCTGAAGACCACCATGCGTGAGTTCTTCACGCCCAAGGTAACGGAGCAATACCCCGAAAACCGCAAGGAGCTGAAGATGTTCGACCGCTTCCGCGGCACCCTCGTCATGCCCCACAACGAGCAGAACGAGCACCGCTGCGTGGCCTGCGGCCTGTGCCAGATGGCCTGCCCCAACGGCACCATCCGCGTGACAAGCGAAACCGTCGAGACAGAGGACGGCAAGAAGAAAAAAATACTTGCCAAGTATGAGTACAACCTCGGTTCGTGCATGTTCTGCCAGCTCTGCGTCAACGCCTGCCCACACGGCGCCATCACCTTCGACCAGCAGTTCGAACATGCCGTGTTCGACCGCTCGAAGCTTATCCTTACCCTCAACCACCCGGGCAGCCATGTGGAAGAAAAGAAAAACTAACCATTAACCACTAAAAGAACAATGGAAATTACTCTAGAAACAATCATATTCTACTTTCTGGCGGCCTTCATCACCGTCTTCTCCCTGCTGACGGTGACCACCACCCGCATGGTACGTTCGGCCACCTATCTGCTGTTCGTACTCTTCGGTACGGCCGGCATCTACTTCCTTCTGGGATATACCTTCCTAGGCTCTGTGCAGATCATGGTATATGCGGGCGGCATCGTCGTGCTCTACGTTTTCTCCATCCTGCTCACCAGCGGCGAGGGCGACAAAGCCGTCAAGCTGAAGCGGAGCAAGTTCCTAGCCGGACTCGGCACCACCGTCGCGGGAGCCGCCATCGTGCTCTTCATCACCCTGAAGCACAAGTTCCTGGCCACAACCGATCTGAAACCAATAGAAATCAGTTTCAGCACTATCGGCCAACAAATGTTCAGCAGCGACAAATATGGGTACCTGCTACCTTTTGAAGCTGTCAGTCTCTTGTTACTGGCTTGCATCGTGGGTGGACTACTAATTGCACGAAAGAGATAACAATAAAAAAATTACGACTTATGATACACATGGAATATTACCTGATCGTGTCGGCCATCATGTTCTTTGCGGGTATCTACGGATTCTTCACCCGCCGCAACACACTGGCCATATTGATTTCCATCGAGCTGATACTGAACGCTACAGACATCAACTTTGCCGTGTTCAACCGCTTTCTTTTTCCGGGAAGCCTTGAAGGTTATTTCTTCGCCCTGTTCTCCATCGCCATCTCGGCTGCGGAAACAGCTATCGCCATTGCCATCATGATCAACATCTACCGCAACATCCGAAGCATTCAGGTGAACAATCTGGATGAAATGAAATGGTGATTCTGATGGTTTAGGTTTTAGGTATTAGGTTTTAATTTTCAATTTTAAATTATCCATTATTATGGAATATACAATTCTTATTCTTCTCCTTCCGTTCCTCTCTTTCCTCACGCTGGGGATTGGGGGCAAATGGATGACACACCGCACGGCGGGCCTCATCGGTACCGTGGTGCTGGGCGCAGTGGCCGTGCTCTCCTACCTGACGGCCTGGAGCTACTTCAGCGCACCACGGCTGGCCAACGGAACGTATGCCACGCTGATGCCCTACAACTTCCACTGGCTGCCCTTCAGCGAGAACCTGAGCATCGACATGGGTATCCTGCTCGACCCCATCTCGGTGGTGATGCTCATCGTCATCTCCACCGTCAGCCTGATGGTGCACATCTACTCCTTCGGCTACATGAAGGGCGAACGGGGCTTCCAGCGCTACTATGCCTTTCTGTCGCTCTTCACCATGTCCATGCTGGGGCTGGTGGTAGCCACGAACATCTTCCAGATGTACCTCTTCTGGGAGCTGGTGGGTGTATCGTCCTATCTGCTCATCGGATTCTATTATACCAAACCTGCCGCCATCGCCGCTTCGAAGAAAGCGTTCATCGTGACGCGCTTCGCCGACCTGGGCTTCCTCATCGGTATCCTGGTGTATGGTTACTATGCAGGCACCTATACATTCACCCCCACTGAGATGGCTTTGGCCAAAGGTGGTGCCATGCTTCCGCTGGCCTTGGGGCTGATGTTCATCGGCGGTGCAGGCAAGAGTGCCATGTTCCCCCTGCACATCTGGCTGCCCGACGCCATGGAGGGTCCGACGCCTGTCAGTGCCCTCATCCATGCCGCTACGATGGTGGTAGCGGGTGTCTATCTGGTGGCCCGCATGTTCCCGCTGTTCATCGCCTATGCGCCCGAGACGCTTCACATCGTGGCCTACGTGGGTGCCTTCACCGCTTTCTATGCGGCATCGGTAGCCTGCGTGCAGAGCGACATCAAGCGAGTGCTGGCCTTCTCCACCATTTCGCAGATCGGCTTCATGATGGTGGCTCTCGGCGTATGTACCTCGGCCGACCCTCACGAAGGAGGCTTGGGTTACATGGCCGGCATGTTCCACCTCTTCACCCACGCCATGTTCAAGGCCCTGCTCTTCCTCGGCGCGGGCAGCATCATCCATGCCGTCCACAGCAACGAGATGTCAGCCATGGGAGGTCTGCGCAAGTATATGCCCATCACCCACTGGACATTCCTCATCGCCTGTCTGGCCATTGCGGGCATCCCGCCGTTCTCGGGATTCTTCTCGAAGGACGAGATTCTGACAGCCTGCTTCCAGTTCAGCCCTGCCATGGGATGGATTATGACGATTATCGCCGCCATGACGGCATTCTATATGTTCCGCCTCTACTTCGGCATCTTCTGGGGTAAAGAGAACAAGGAGCTTCATGCTGAGCATACACCACACGAAAGCCCGCTGAGCATGACCTTCCCGCTGATGGTACTGGCTGCCATTACCCTTGTGGCTGGTTTCATTCCTTTCGGGCACCTGGTTTCGTCCAACGGACTGGCCTACGACATCCACATTGACAAGAGCGTGGCCGGCACAAGCATCGCCGTGGCTGCCCTGGCCATTGCAATTGCCACCCCGATGTACCTGTATGAGCGCCAGCCTTTGGCCGACGCCCTGCAACGTCGCTTCCGTGGCCTGTGGACAGCTGCCTACCACCGCTTCTACATCGACGAGATTTATCAGTTCATCACGCACAAGATCATCTTCGGGTGTATCAGCCGCCCCATCGCCTGGTGGGACCGCCACGTGGTGGACGGGTTCTTCAACTTCCTGGCCTGGAGTGCCGAAGCGACCAGCGACGAGATACGCGGCCTGCAAAGCGGACGCATCCAGCAATATGCTTTGGTCTTCCTGCTGGGAACACTGGCCCTGATACTTATTTTAATTATATAATGGAAAATGGAGAAGGGAGATTTCAACTTTTCATTTTCAATTTTCAATTTTCAATTATCCATTAAATAAAATGAATTTCTTATCCTTATTCGTTCTGATTCCCCTGCTGATGCTTCTCGGCCTATGGCTGGCCCGAAACATCGGTCAGATACGTGCCGTGATGGTGACGGGAGCTTCGGCCCTGCTCGTGCTGGCAGGTGTGCTCACCGTGATGTATCTCAATGCCCGTGCCGGAGGAGCTACCGACGAAATGCTTTTCTGCGCCGACGTAGCCTGGTATCCAGCTCTCAACATCCACTACTCGGTAGGTGTGGACGGCATATCCGTGGCCATGCTGCTGCTTTCGGCCATCATTGTCTTTACAGGCACCTTCGCCTCGTGGCGTCTCCAGCCGCTCACCAAGGAATATTTCCTGTGGTTCACGTTCCTGTCACTGGGCGTGTTCGGTTTCTTTATTTCCATCGACCTGTTCACCATGTTCATGTTCTATGAAGTGGCGCTGATACCGATGTATCTGCTCATCGGCGTATGGGGTTCGGGCCGCAAGGAATACTCCGCCATGAAGCTGACGCTGATGCTGATGGGCGGTTCAGCCTTCCTGCTGATAGGTATCCTGGGTATCTACTACGGCAGCGGCGCCACTACAATGAATCTCACCGAAATAGCCGCCCTGCACAACATACCCGTCGAACAACAGCGCATCTGGTTCCCGCTCACCTTCCTGGGATTTGGCGTGCTGGGTGCCCTCTTCCCCTTCCACACATGGAGCCCCGACGGTCATGCTTCGGCACCGACGGCTGTATCCATGCTTCATGCAGGCGTACTGATGAAGCTGGGAGGCTACGGTTGCTTCCGCATCGCCATGTATCTGATGCCCGAAGCTGCCAATGAGCTGGGTTGGATATTCCTGGTACTGACAGGTATTTCGGTTGTCTATGGTGCCTTCTCGGCCTGCGTACAGACTGACTTGAAATACATCAACGCCTACTCCTCGGTGAGCCACTGCGGCCTGGTACTCTTCGCCATCCTGATGATGAACCAGACGGCCTGCACGGGTGCCGTGCTCCAGATGTTGAGCCATGGTCTGATGACGGCCCTCTTCTTTGCCCTCATCGGTATGATTTACGGACGGACGCACACCCGCGACATCCGCGAGCTGTCGGGCCTGATGAAGATTATGCCGTTCCTCTCTGTCTGCTATGTCATTGCCGGTCTGGCCAACCTGGGTCTGCCGGGCTTGAGCGGCTTCGTGGCCGAGATGACCATCTTCAACGGTGCCTTCCAGCATGCCGACGTGTTCCATCGCACGTGGACCGTGATCGCCTGCTGCAGTATTGTCATCACGGCGGTCTACATCCTGCGTCTAGTGGGCAAGATTCTCTACGGTACCTGTACCAACGAGCATCACCTGACGTTGACCGACGCCACATGGGACGAACGCACGGCGGTTATCATCCTCATCGTCTGCGTAGCTGCCCTGGGTATGGCTCCGTGGTGGATCAGCGGAATGATAGGCGACAGCGTGCTGCCCATCGTAACACTGATAAATGGATAATTGAAAATGGAGAATTGAAAATTAACAATCCATTTTCAGTTCTTCATTCAATAATTCTCAATTTTCAATTTTCAATTAACAATTAACAAAATGGATTATAGTCAATTTCTCGTGATGAAAGAAGAGCTGTCGCTGATAGCTGTCATCCTCATCCTCTTCATAGCCGACCTGTTCATGAGTCCCGACGCACACAAGCGCGACGGACGGCCCGTGCTGAATACTATGCTGCCCGTGGTTCTCATGGCCCTACATACGCTGGTAACCATTGTGCCCGGTCCCGTGGCCGAAGTTTTCGGCGGTATGTACTACAATTCGCCCATCCAGCACATCGTGAAGTCCATCCTGAGCATCGGCACCTTGATTGTCTTCCTGATGGCACACGAATGGATGCGTCGCCCCGACACGTGCCACAAGCAAGGTGAGTTCTACTTCCTCACCCTCTCTACGTTGCTGGGCATGTATCTGATGATTTCCGCCGGCCACTTCCTGATGTTCTTCATCGGCCTGGAGACGGCCAGCGTGCCGATGGCCGCGCTAGTGGCTTTCGACAAGTACCGCCACCATTCGGCCGAGGCTGGCGCCAAATACATCCTGATGGCACTGTTCTCCAGCGGCCTGCTGCTCTACGGCATCTCGCTTATCTATGGCACAGTGGGTACACTTTATTTTGCAGACATTCCTGCTCATCTGGACGGCAGTGCCCTGCAAATAATGGCCTTTGTGTTCTTCCTGTCAGGTATGGGATTCAAGATCTCACTTGTGCCCTTCCACCTCTGGACAGCCGATGTCTACGAAGGTGCTCCTTCGACGGTGACGGCCTATCTGAGTGTCATTTCCAAAGGCTCGGCCGCTTTCGTGCTGATGGCCATGCTTGTCAAAGTGTTCGCACCGATGGTTGAGCAGTGGCAAACGCTCCTCTATTGGATCATCATTGCCTCCATCACGCTGGCCAATCTTTTCGCCCTGCGCCAAGAGAACCTGAAGCGACTGATGGCCTTTTCGAGTATCTCGCAGGCAGGCTACATCATGCTGGGCGTCATCGCCGGCAGCGCACAGGGTATGACAGCACTGGTTTACTACATTCTGATCTACCTTTTCGCCAACCTGGGCGTGTTTGCCGTCATCACCATCGTGGCCCTGCGCGCACACAAATTCACGCTGACGGAATACAACGGCCTCTACACGACCAACCCGCGCCTGGCATTCCTGATGACGCTCTGCCTGTTCTCGCTGGCAGGTATTCCGCCGTTTGCAGGCTTCTTCTCGAAGTTCTTCATCTTCGCGGCAGCCTTCCACAGCGGCTTCCACCTGCTGGTGTTCATCGCCTTGGCTAACACGGTCATCTCGCTCTACTACTACCTGCGCGTGGTGAAGGCCATGTACATCAACAAGAGTGATGAACCTATCGCCGCCTTCCGCAGCGACAACTATACGCGTGCCGCCCTGCTTATCTGTACGCTGGGCATCACGGTGCTGAGCATCGTCAGCGCATCCTACGAGTCCATCGGCCGCTACGCCTTCGGGATGTAAAGGCCGCACTGACCGACACACGGCTTCGCGCCCGCGAAATCCACTTTCCGACTTCGGGAAACGGGATTCGCGGGCGCGAAACGTATTTTCCGGTTTCAGAAAACGGATTTCGCAGGCGCGAAACGCATTTTTCCGTTTCAGAAAACGGATTTCGCGGGTGCGAAACGCATTTTTCCGTTTCAGAAACGGATTTCACGGACGCGAAACGCATTTTCCGGTTCCAGGAAGGGATTTCGCGGGCGCGAAATGCCCCGAAGCGGAATGTAACACCCGCGTAACGTTTCCGAAACAGACATGTACACGTCGCGTAACAAGCATGTAACTCCGTCTCCTCATCTTTGCAGCGGAAAAAAGAAACGCATAAAAGATGAATATGAAAGTAGATTTAGGAAAAATCCTCTTCCTTATTTTATTCCTCACCCTGACGGCCATGACCGCTCTGGCAGGCACCGTGAAGGGAACCATAACGGACAAACAGACGAAAGAACCGCTGACCGGAGCCACTGTGCAGGTGGCCGGAAGCACCCAAGGCGCCGTGGCCGACATTGACGGATGCTATACACTCCAAGTGCCCGACGGTGTGTACGACCTCGTGGTGCGTTACGTGGGCTATGTAGATATCAACGCCAGCCAGGTAAAGGTAAACGGCGAAACGATTCTGAACTTCGAGATGGAAACCGATGCGCAGACCTTGGGCGAGGTGTCTGTCGTGGCCAAAAAGAATCTGGAAGGCGAACGCGCCCTGCAGGTCGAGCGACAGAAAGCTACACTGGCCATCGAAAACCTGGGCGCCAAAGAAATGAGCCTCAAAGGTATCGGCAACGTACAGGAAGGCGTGAAGCAGATTACGGGTATCTCCATCGCCGAATCGGGCCAGCTCATCGTGCGCGGACTGGGCGACCGCTACAGCTCCACCACGCTGAACGGACTGCCCATTGCCTCGCCCAACCCCGACAACAAGCTCATCCCGCTCGACCTCTTCCCCTCGAGTACGGTGCAGAACATCACCGTCAGCAAAGTCTATGATGCCAGCGCCTTTGCCGACTATAGCGGCGCGCACATTGATATCAGTACGAAGGAGAACGTAACAGACGAATTCCTGACCGTCAGCTTCAACGTAGGCGGACGGCTGAACACCTTGGGACGCGACTTCTATCAGATGGACCGCGACGGTACGCTCTTCAAGACGTCCTCGCTCGACGAAAAGATATACGACATGCCGCTGCTGGACTTCGACGAATATGTAACACAACACAACATCTTCCATACCACTTTCGATGTGGACAAGCGTACAGCCCTGCCCGAATTCGGCGGTAACCTGGGCTTCGGACGCAACTTCGCCGTGGGCGAACAGACCTTGAGTGTACTGGGTTCTTTCAGCCTCAGCAACGAGACGCAGCGGATGGACGATGCCTTCTACAAGACACTCGAAGCCACGGGCAACGTACAGAACGACTTCACCTATGACGAATACACCTCTACATTGAAAATGGCCGCCCTGGCCTCCGTGGGCTACACCCTGCGCCAGCACGACCGCATCGGCTATACCTTCTTCTATGCCCGCAATGCCAGCGACTCCTATCAGAGCCGTGAAGGCGTGGACGCCGAAGGGCATAATCTGTGGGGAAGCAACGACATCACCCACATCTATACCCTCCAGAACCACCAGCTGAACGGACACCATGAACTGGGCAGCCAATGGGAACTGAACTGGGCAGGCTCTTATGGAAAAACAGGTAGCGAAGAGCCCGACCGCCGTCAGGCGATGTTCACCAAGGACGATGACGGCAACCTGCAGCTCTTCAAGCTGAACCGCCAGGAAACCATGCGCTACTTCGGCGAACTGAACGAAGAGGAATGGGTGGGCAACCTCGACCTGAAATACAACTGGACGGAACAGAACTTTGTCAAGATGGGTGTGGCCTACAAGAACAAGGACCGCGACTACATGGGTACCCGTTTCTATTACAACGTGAACAAGCTGAACCCCACCATCGACAACATCTACGACACCGACGGTTTCCTCAATCAGGAGAATGTAGAGAACGGCAGCATCGTCATCGAACGCAAGATGCAGCCCCACGACACCTACCGCGCCGGTATGGACATCTATGCAGGCTACATCCAGACGGACTTCTATCCGCTCAGCTCCTTGCTCGTCAACGTCGGCCTGCGCTACGAAATGACCAAGCAATGGGTGGAATACGCCATCGAAGGCGACCAGAAGTACCAGCGTCGCCGCGACCTGAACAAGAACGACTTCTTCCCCACCGTCAATCTGAAATACACCATGAACGAGCGAAACAACCTGCGTATGTCGCTCTCGCGCACCGTGACGCGCCCTTCGTTCATCGAGATGGCTCCCTTCCTCTATCAGGAATCCTACGGTTCGGCACAGATTCGCGGTAACGAGGAGCTACAGAACGGCTACAACTACAACTTCGACCTGCGCTACGAACGCTTTGGCCAAAATGGCGACATGCTCTCAGCAACGGTTTACTACAAATTCCTCGACAACCCCATCGAACGTATCCAGAAGCTGCAGGGCGGAGCTACCATGCACTCCTTCCAGAATGCCGACCAGGGTATGGCGACGGGCGTGGAACTCGAATTCCGCAAACAGCTGGTGCGCGACCTGCGCCTGGGTGCCAACGTCTCCTACATGTACACCAACGTGAAACTGCCCGAAGGTGGTGCCTACACCAACAAGGACCGTTCGCTGCAAGGCGCCTCGCCCATCCTGCTGAATGCCGACCTCACCTACTCGCCCCGCTTCGATGAAGACCGCCAGCTCAACCTGTCGCTCCTCTACAACCTGCAGGGCAAGCGCATCCATGCCGTCGGCGTGTCACAGCTGGGCGACATCGACCAGATGGCTGTCCATACGCTGAACTTCAATGCCAGCTACAGCTTCAACCGCCACCTCAGTGCCCGCCTCCAGGTCAGCGACCTGCTGAACCGCGCCATCGTCTTCAAGCAGGAAGTTCCCAAGACAGGCGAATATGTGGAAGTGGAACGCTTTAAGGAAGGCACAGCCTTCGAAGTAGGCATCAGCTATAATTTCTAACCACATTCAAGACAAAATCATACATTACTCTATAACTTAAAACTTTAAATTATGAACAGAAAATTGTTTTCAATGGCCCTTTTGGCCGGTATGACACTCTTTGCCGCATGTAGCGACGACGAAACAACCAACAACGGTGACAACAACGGTATTGCCGACGGCACAACCCTGAGCGGCACTGTCACCGAAGACGTTACCCTGAAATCTGGCAACACTTATAAACTGAGCGGCGCCTATACCGTAGAAGAAGGCGCTACACTGAACATCGAACCGGGTGTAAAAATCATTTCTGTCTATGACGACAACGTAGACTATATCCTCGTTAAACAGGGAGCTAAAATCAATGCCAAAGGTACGGCAGACGCTCCTATCGTAATGACATCCGAGAAAGAGGAAGCAGGCGCTTGGGGCGGTATCCACATCTGCGGACGTGCCCACACCAATGCCGAAGGCGGTAAGGGAAGCTCTGAAATCGGCGGTGCCGAATATGGAGGCAACGACGACAAAGACAACTCAGGAACGCTGCAATACGTACGCCTGGAGTACACAGGTTATGCTTTCGATGAAGAACACGAAGCCAACGGCATCAGCTTCTATGGCGTAGGCAACGGAACAACAGTAGACCACTGTGTAGCCTACAAAGGATCGGACGACGGCTTCGAATTCTTCGGCGGATCGGTCAACATCAGCAACATGGTAGTCATCAGCTGTAGCGACGACTCATTCGACTGGACAGAAGGATGGAACGGTACAGCTACCGACCTCGTGGCTTATCAGGAAGCAGAAGCTACTCTGGGCTACGACTGTGACTGCCTGATCGAGGCCGACAACAACGAAAACAATTACAGCGCTACTCCCATCGCTCATCCTACACTGAAAAATCTCATCCTCGTAGGCAACGGTGGTTCCAAGCAAGGCGTACGCCTGCGTCGCGGTACCCAAGTTACGATGGACAACGCCCAAATCTGTGGCAAAGGCAAGGCGCTGACCGTAGAAAGTACTGAAACCGAAACAGCGCTGACCGATGGTACCTCCAGCATCATCAACACCACCATCGCCAACAATGTAGACAGCGAAAAAGGTATCTATACCAACGATGTCTTTGCTGCAGCTGAAGGCAACAAGGTAGACGCCAACCTGAGCTATGCTTCATTGGACGACATCAAAGCCGCTTGCGACTGGATGACAGGCAACTGGGTAAAATAATTCCCTCATCAAATAAAACTTGCAGAATTGCCCAAGTTTACGATATCAATCGTATTCTTGGGCAATTTATCTTTTCCAGCTGCTCAAGTAGCTGTTTACATCTTTCTTCATCCGAAAGCATTGCTTTATCCGATGCAAAAAATGGATTTCGACCCCTCGAAATACACATTCCCGTTTCAAAAAATGGGTTTCGACCCCTCGAAATGCATTTTCCCGTTTCAAAAAATGGATTTCGACCCCTCGAAATGTACTTTTCCGTTTCAAAAAATGGGTTTCGACCCCTCGAAATGTACTTTTCCGTTTCAAAAAATGGGTTTCGACCCCTCGAAATGTACTTTTCCGTTTCAAAAAATGGGTTTCGACCCCTCGAAATGTACTTTTCCGTTTCAAAAATGGGTTTCGACCCCTCGAAATGCCCCGAATCAAGAAACAACGGTGAAAGCCGTCCGTTTCATCCTTCGATAAACATAGATGAAAGCAGGAATGAGGAAAGCATCGGCAAAGACCCAAGCCGTCGGATCGCCGAAGCAAACGGCAATGTACCCCCAGGCAGGCACGGCAATGACACTGACCAAAATACGGGCTATCATCTCGGACACACCCGAAAGCATGGCCAGATTGGTGAAGCCAGATCCTTGGATGGTGTAGCGCAGGATGCAAAGCAATCCCAACACAGGAAAGAAACAAACGGCGGCATGAAGGAACAACACGGCATCAGCCAAGATTTCCACCTCGGAAGCATCCACAAAGAGCCGTACAAACATGCGCGAACCCGGCATGAGCACGCAGAAGGTAAATGCCCAATAAATCATCATCATCAGTGCACTGGACTTCACGCCCAGCCAAATGCGCTCAGGTTTGCCGGCACCATAGTTCTGGCCGGCAAAGGTAGCCATGGCAATACCCAGACTTTCGAAGGGACACATAAAGAACATCTTGATGCGGATGGCAGCCGAATAGGCGGCTACACAGGCAGTACCCAACGCATTGTTGGCACTTTGAAGCATGATGCTGCCAATGGCAGTAATAGAGAACTGAAGTCCCATAGGTACACCGATAGAAAGCATTGTACGCGCCAGACGACCGTCAAAACGCCGCTCGGCAGGTGTCGTGCGAAGAATGTCGAAATGACGCATCATGTAAAAGTAGCACAAGATTGCCGACACCCCTTGGGCTATCAGCGTGGCAATAGCGGCACCGGCTACTCCCCACCCCAACACAAGAATGCAGAAAAGGTCGAGCAAGATATTCAGCACGGTAGAAAACAACAGAAACCAGAAAGGCGTCTTGCTGTCGCCCAATGCACGAATGACACTGGAGAGAAGATTATAATAAAAAGTACAAGGAATGCCTATAAAGGTGACCAGCAAATAATAATAGGCATCATCAAAAATATTTTCAGGCGTGCGTATCAGACGTAAAATCCAGCCGCAAAGCAAGGCTGTAATCACCGCCAACGACAAGGACATGACAGCTGTCAGCTTAAGGCTGACTGCCACATAACGACGCATGGTGACATAGTCGCGTGCACCAAACTTCTGTGCCACAGGGATGCCAAATCCTCCGCAACAGCCGTTACAGAATCCTAAGATCAAGAAAACAACCGAAGTACTGGCGCCAACCGCCGCCAACGGATTGATGCCCAAGAATATTCCGACAATAGCAGCATCGACCATCGAATAGGTCTGCTGCAACAGATTGCCCATCAGCAGGGGCAACGCAAAATAAAAAATTTGCGGCAGGGTACGTCCCTCCGTCATTTCCACCGACTTAGCCATGTATATATTCTCCTGAAATCGGGTGCAAAATTAGCAAAAAAAGGAAAGCAGACGAATTGATTTATATCAAATAGCATCAGGCAGGTCACTCGCATTCAGCACTGTACTTTGAGCCAGATATTCAGGCGTGGGAGCATAAATATACATCACACTTCCGTCCTTGATCGCATCAATAATGGGGCGTGACAATTTCTGCGGCAAAGCAGGGCATCCGAAGCTGCGTCCCAGCCTTCCACCCCGACTGGCCACTGAAGGATCGGCATAGGCAGCACCATGTACTACGATAGCCCGCTCGCGAGCACGGTCATTGATACCTTTCTCCAATCCGTCAAGAAGGAGAGAATAGCCGTTACTCCCCTGATAAGTGGAGCCGGTAAGATAGAAGCCAAGGGAACTTTTATAGGAGCCGTATTCATTGGAAAAAGAAGTGGCATAGTTCTCACCACTATTTTTCCCATGGGCTACAACAGAAGAGAAAAGTAAACGGCGCCGAGCCATATCGAACACAAAAAAGCGTTCGGCCGTGGAAGGCAAAGAGAAATCTATCAGCGTCAATACGTCGCGCTTACGCCCTTCAATACGCTGATAACCTGTTACGGCTTGTCGGAAGGCTTTCCAATTGACTACGCCTTCCAATCCCATGTCGTGGTAAAGACTGCGGCAGGCATCCGCTTCCGAAACAAGAGAAGCTGTCGGACGTTGAGATACGCCGCCTTCCTCCCGCCACATTGTACACGGAAGTAACCACAACAGACACAAAAGGATATATCGTAACTTCATTCTGGAAAATCCTAAAACGTTCGGGTGCAAAATTACAGATTTTCGTCCGAACGTCTGTCAGACAGATAGTTAAAAGTGACAAATGCTCTTTCCTCTATTCAATGACGACCACTAACGCTTGCTCCACAGGCGCCCAATCAAAAATGAATTTTGAATGAGACGTGGCATTGCGTACACACATGTGTGAACGAGGCGTAGTGCCCAGCGACCAACTATACTCTATCATGGCTGTACGTGGCACATTGACCGGCACTCCATGGATGTAGGCACCATTGGTGAAACGGCTGGCATAGGGAGCATATCCCCCCGTCTCAGCCGAACCATCTTTCAGGAAAACCATACGCGTCTTCTTTTGCTGAACGAGATACATGCCAAGAGGAGTTTCCTGCGCATAGGGTGGCGCATGCCGACCTGTCGTGGCAGGGTTCATGCTGCGTATCTTCCATTCTCCTCTGCCCGTCCGCTCCAACGTAGCAATGTTTTGGTCACGACGATCGACAAAGATGACGTGGTGAAAAACTGTAGTGTCTGCCAAGGGTTTCAGATAACGTTCAGGTACAAGCCATTCTTCTTCGAACGTAGCCGGCAGGATACGGCAAAAGCTACCTTCACGCCCCTGTAGATAGGCGATGGTGCCATCACGCCCGTAACGTTCGGGAGTCAACGTATCAGTCAAAAGATAAAGAGGTACAGATTGATAACGCTCCACACCCAATGTATCGGCTACACGACGGTAGGCATTACGTACATAGCGACGCACCAGCGGAGCTTCACTATTCAAATTTCGATAATTCTGCAACACCACCCAGCGAACAGAATCCTGCTGCATGTTTTCAATATAAGCCAGACACTTACGCATCACCTCCCATTTGAAAGAACGTACCGTATCTTTATAAGGATAAACGTCGTCCAGAGTATATTTGTCGTAAAGCAGTTCTTTGGTCAATATCACATCAGAAGCCTTTAACAAAGACACTTCAGGCAAAATTATTTCTTCCCTTGCCGATAATGTATCATGTTTCTCCTCCATTCTCTCCCCCAAGGTTGCCGAATCGCCAACAACCTGTGCCTCTCGCTGCCTGCCACAAGCAACCAGCAAACTAATAACAGACAATAAAAGGACAAAATATTTCATAACAAATATTTGATTGTCAAATCAAAACAACTCTATCAACTACATTGTTCACAAAAATACGGACGGACCTTCAAGCTATACCAACCAGCTCTATAAATCTTTTGACAAATATAAAATTTATTTTGTATCTTACCAAGTTTGCAACCAAGTTGCATCCTCAAAACCTTACCTTTGTAGCAGGTAAAACAATACAAAAAAAAGATGAGTTGCCAATGTTGTTCGCACAATCACGTGCACACCGCCTGTTGCAGGCAAAAAGGTTTTATAGAAGCATATGGTCGGATGATGTTATCAGGACTATTGCTGATTGGAGGTATCATATTACAAGCCACAGAAGTTACCCTGTTTCAACAGAAAGGTATATCCCTCGTCTGGTATCTGGCTGCCTACCTGCCTGTAGCCCTCCCTGTATTGAAGGAGGCTTGGGAAGGACTGGCTCGAGGAGAATACTTTAACGAATTTACCCTGATGTTTATTGCAACCATCGGTGCTTTTGCCATCGGCGAATACCCCGAAGGCGTAGCGGTAATGCTTTTCTACTCGTTAGGAGAACACTTTCAGGACAAGGCAGTAAACAAAGCCCGTCGAGACATCCGTGCTTTACTCGATATCCGTCCAGAAAAGGCTGTTGTCATCCGCAACGGACAGGCTATAGAGGTCTCCCCACAAGAAGTACAGATAGGAGAAGTGATTGAAGTCAAAGCAGGCGGACGTGTTCCCCTCGACGGAACTTTATGTAATGAGAACGCCAACTTCAACACGGCAGCCCTGACTGGTGAAAGTCTACCCCGCGATATAAAGAAAAATGAAGAAGTGCTGGCCGGTATGATTTCTACAGAACGGACAGTACAGATCCATGTCACACGACCCTTTGCCGACAGTGCCTTGTCGCGCATTCTACGTATGGTACAGGATGCCTCGGAGCGGAAAGCACCCGCCGAACTGTTTATCCGCAAGTTTGCCCGCGTCTATACGCCTGTCGTCACCGCCCTGGCAGTTCTTATCGTCCTTATCCCTTGGCTCTGGTCGCTACGCGGCAGTACCTTCGATTATGTGTTCAGCGATTGGCTCTACCGTGCATTGGTCTTTCTGGTTGTATCGTGCCCCTGCGCACTAGTGGTCAGTATTCCGCTGAGTTATTTTGGAGGTATCGGAGCTGCGTCACGACAAGGCATCTTGTTCAAAGGAGGAAACTATCTGGATGCTATCAGCCGTATCAATACCGTTGTGTTCGACAAAACCGGCACCCTTACCCGAGGCGAATTCGATGTGCAAACTTGCGTACCTCAGCCTGGTATCAGCGAAGAACGCCTTATCCAGTTAGCCGCCTCGGCAGAACAGGACAGCACGCATCCATTGGCAGCAGGTTTGATACGCTACGCCCAAACTCATCGTATCAGCCTATTGTCCATATCGAACGTCGAAGAAATGGCAGGTTGCGGCATACAAGCCACCCTCGACAATCAAACAGTATTGGTAGGAAACATTCACCTGCTGGAACGTGAAGGCATCGCCTATCCTTCAGCCTTGCATGAAGTAAAAGGAACAATCGTAGCATGTGCTACCAATGGCCGATACATCGGCTATCTCACCCTGACCGACACATTGAAAGCCGATGCCCGACAAGCCATCAACGAACTAAAGGAGTTGAACATTAAAAAAATTCAGATACTTTCGGGTGACAAACAATCCATTGTCACTACCTTTGCACAGCAGCTAAGTATTGAACAGGCCTACGGAGATTTACTGCCCGAAGCCAAGGTGAAACATATAGAAAACTTGAAGCAGGACAACACTTGCCGCATAGCTTTTGTCGGCGACGGCATCAATGACGCACCTGCCCTGGCCTTGAGCCACGTAGGCATTGCCATGGGAGAATGGGGAAGCGACGCAGCCATCGAAACAGCCGACGTCGTGATACAGACCGACCAGCCCTCACGCATCGCCACCGCCATACGAACTGGACGACAAACACGTCGCATTGTCTGGCAGAACATCCTGCTTGCATTGGGAGTTAAGATAGCCGTATTGGTACTGGGAGCAGCTGGAATGGCAACCTTATGGGAAGCCGTATTTGCTGATGTAGGGGTAGCCCTGCTGGCCGTACTTAACGCCATGCGGATACAGAAATTGATAAAATAAAAGATTATATGGAGGAAAATACTTATCTGGAGTTATTAGCCAAACGAGAAATACAACCAACCGCCATACGCTTGCTGGTACTAAAAGCCATGATGCAAGCCGGTCAGTCTGTTTCGCTGGCCGATCTGGAAGACAGACTCGACACAGTGGACCGTTCAAGCATCTTTCGCACCCTCACCCTCTTCCTATCACACCACCTCATCCACAGCATCGACGACGGAACAGGTTCATTCAAATATGCCGTATGCAGCTCATCATGCTCATGCGAAGTGAACGACCTGCACACCCATTTCCATTGTGAGAAGTGCAACCGAACCTTCTGCTTTACCAACATTCCCACACCGATGGTAAAGCTACCTGAAGGCTTCAGCCTCCACAGCATTAACTATGTACTGAAAGGTATTTGTCCGGATTGTGCTGCGAAAGAACATCAAAAGGGCCTTTGAACAACTACAAGTTCAAAGGCCCTGCTATCAGAATTCCGATATAGTGGAGCTGGAGGGAGATTCAACACTTTCGTTAACCAACTGAATCAGACATTTTTATAAAAGTGTCTATTTGTATATAAGTCTATTTTTGTATTTTTCTGTCTGGACTAAGTCATTTAGCTAAAAGAACATTTAATCCTTTGTGCTAAATTTCTTTTTTATATTTTTCATAAGCTGAATCATATCATCACATGCTATCTCCAAATCTGTTTTATCTATAACCCGAAGAAGCTGTTGGTCCTCAAGTTCTACACTGGGATCTTTAAAATAAGCTCTAGCATCTTCATATTCAGCCAAAGAACCATTCAGTAATTTGCTAACTATCTCATATTGTTTACAAAGCTTTTCCGTATATTCTTTTACATCAATATGATGTTTTACTATTCTTGCCATAAACGTTGATTTTTTGATTAATATTTAGGTTTCATATATTCTATTTTACCAATCCGTATGAGTCTGCATCTACATTGTCGGCAACCATACCCAGTTGGGCATTTCCTTTTTTCATGGAAGACAATTCAGTTTCCAGGGCACCTACTTTATTATTAAGAGAATCTATCTTACTCATAAGTTCTTTATTGATATCCCGAAGTACATCTATTTGTCCTATATTGTACGATGAATCTTCGTCAAACAACATATTTCCTCTACCAGTCATTATCCAATTCGCATTAAGCTCCGTAGAAAGCATAAGAATTTTGCCTATATCCGTAGCCGTAAATCTAGTTTTACCATTACGTACGTCAGATAACTTATTAGGAGGTAATCCCAATATCCGGAGATATGAAGCTTCTGACTTATATATCTTATTATCAATAATATAAGACACCCATTTCAATATTCTATTGTCAATATCCTCTTTAGCCATAATAATTAATTGGAAAAATTCCTATACAATATTTGTTTTATAGGAATTTTTCCTATACATTTGCATCACGTTAATAAATTCACATGGCTAAGTTAGTGAAACGAGCCTTATAAGCAAGCGATTAAATCAAATATTTCAAAATTATGGTATTTACAGACTATATGAAAAACTTGCCCAACCAGCAGCAAGAAACAATCAAAAAGCTGGCAGAAATCACCGTATCAACGCCAGCGGCTGTATATCGTTGGATAAATGGACAGAGCAGACCTGCTCCTATCAAACAAAAGATCATTGCTGAGTATCTAGGTAAAAGTATAGAAGAACTATTCCCCACTGAACAATGAACATCCTATCAAATACAGAGTTCTACACCACTCCTGAAGGTTCAGTAATGGTGAAACCATTCGGCCAATCTGCATACGAACTGAAAGAAGATTGCCGGGAGGTTGTCTGTGCGATGCTGGCTATCATCAGGGAACGTTATCCGAAAGCTCATGATGCGTTGATGAAGCTTTACTCATCCAGCTCGATGAATCGCACCTGGTATGAATACAAAGTGGTTCACCGTTTCATCCGGTGCAACTTCGGCGAATATAACCAAGGTGCTATTGACATCAACCATAACGGAACCTTCCAATTCGAAGAAGTGGGATGCCCGTTGCGTGGAGAATGTCCGCTGGAGGGCGTAGTATGCAAGCCAGAACTCGACATGCGGCTCACAGAGCGGGAAATGGATGTGTTCCGGTTGTATGCCCAAAATCTCCAGACGGATCAGATTGCCAAAGAACTGCACATCTCTCCCTGTACCGTGAACCGTCATCGAGAGAATATCAAAGCTAAGATTCGAGTCGGTAGCGTATCAGAGATGGTTGCTTACTGGTATGCAAACAATCTGAAATAAACTCATGATATTATCCTGATCAAAGCCCGATACACCTGTGAAGGCCGAAAGGGCACCCACCCCGCACTACGTACGAATGGTAGCGGACTGATGGCCATCTCCATCCTCGCAAGCGACGGCGGTTCGAATCCGCCATGCGGGACACGACGATTTATGAACCAACAAAAAAAGAACCTTATGAAAACAAACAACCAAAAAGGTTTCGCAACCGTATCAACCCCAGACGGACGCTATCGCATCTGGCTACCGCGCCCTACATCGAGCGGATCCATGCGTTGCTCGTGCAGTTTCGGATTACAGAATCGGCTTCAGCTGATAGATGCTATCGATGCACTGAATTATGTGCGAGTAGATAACGTGAATGAAATCGACCAAGACTACAGCACTTTTGTCATCACTTGCCTTCACCGCCCTTTCGCCGACTGCTTGGAGAAGTTGATGGACGATCTGCCTGAAGTGATGGAGAAAAATCTTATTAACCAGGTATGAAAACATAAAGTTGAAGCCTATGGTACGCAAACCTTTTACACAGGAGGAGATTGAGCAAATCTGGCTCCTATACCCCGACCATAGTACACGCGAAATAGCGCAGCTGATGGGCCGCTCGGAACGAAGTGTATATGGTAAAGCTTTCTTGATGGGATTGCGAAAGACAGCTGAACATCTCAAGCGCATTAACCGTGATAACGTTGACAATCTTCGCATCCATGGGAAAGCACACCAGTTCAGTAAAGGGCATGTCCCGGCAAACAAAGGTCGGAAGATGTCACCGAAAATATATGAGCGATGCCGCAACACAATGTTTCGCAAGGGGCATAAGCCCCACAACACTCGCCATGATGGAGCTGAAAGCATCCGGGTTGATAATAACGGACATCGATACATCTATGTCCGCATCGCCGAGGGCAAATGGATACCGAAGCACATACAAGTATGGACACAAGCCAACGGTCCAGTTCCCAAAGGATGCAATATCGTTTTCCGAGACGGTGACACGCAGAACTGCACGCTTGAGAACCTCGAGTGCGTCAGTGATGCAGAACTGATGCGTCGCAATACGCTACACAACCTACCGGAAGAGGTGCAAGAATTGATATACCTAAAATCCAGGCTAACCAGGGCCATAAATGAAACCATAAAAAAACAAGAACCATGAGCGCACTTGACAGACTGAAGGAAATGGTCGGTAAACCATTCCTTTACAAGAATGAGGAAGTCGTTGTCTTGAATTACTGCGAAGGTACCGGTGACGACGGAGACGAAGTCGAAATCTATCTGAACAACGGTACTACGCTTGTATTCAGTTACATCAACCTTCCGTCCAAGCTGGAGAAGTTCAAACCCGTATCCGCACAGGTCATAGTACTGGCCAACAAACGGCTCGACAGCGTATCAACCGTGAACCCCACCATCATCCAACAACTTCGTGACACCGTGATGCAGCAGATTGAAGCTGTAAAAAAAGACCCATCTGCAGTAGCTCAAGCCAAGCAAGTATTCCAGGGTGTGAACACGCTCGTGAACCTGGCCAAGACTGAACTTGAATACCGGAAGTACATGAACGAATTTGATAAGCAACCAATAAACCAATAGCATTATGGCAGCATACTTTATAGATTATATCAAAACCTATTCAAACACCAACAACAAGGGACGTGAGTTACAGCAATTTATTGGCAAGTACGTCCAACGACTTGTCAAAGATGACCTTTCCATGGACGCACTGAAGGCAGAAACCGAACGAGAGATAGAACGGCTGAACAAATCCTATCCTCGAACTCAGCCGCTGTCGCTAACCAGTTATAAAAGCGAGGGCCGAGGCCAGTGGACGGTATGGGTGAAGGGGAATTGTGATAAGATGGTATTCGTCCTGCACTGGTTGGAAGTACTGGGTACATATCAATTCTGTGAAAAGAATGAAGGAAAGGAGATAGAACAATGAAATGGACACACGAACCCGGAGGAGCCTTACCGGTCTTGGAACTAAATCAAAATGAGGCGAAAATGTTAACTGAGATTCTCGCTCAGCATGCACGCAGGAATGTACGAAAGAAGTATGAAAAATACAAAGACATTCATGATAGTGGAGAGGCGACAGACAGGCAGAATGATCTGATGTTTAAGTATGAGAATCAATTGAATTTAATCGATAATATTATATTATACACACAACAATGAAAAAAGGAACCCGCGTCCGAGTCCTGCGGACAAATGAAATCGGCACTATCGCCGATAAACAGTTCATCCGAAAAGGAGGAGAAACGAAAATATACTGCAGAGTTAAGCTTGACAAGAACCCGAAACAAGATACCTGGTATTTTGCAGACCAGTTGATTGACACAATAGTGAAAGCTGAAGTGAGTATCAAAGCGACCGACAGCTCTACATCTACCTTTTCTGTGATATTTGATACGGACAATAAAAATATATCCCTAGACCATATCCGTTCTATAACCGAGAACAAGAATATACCCATAGACAAATCACTCTCAACTTGGATTACAGTATGGTTATTCAGAGGTATCCGTGAGACACTGAAAGAAGCATATGGCGGAGACCCCATCATTAATTACGAGAAGTGGTAGTTTGCGTCCTTGAACCACCGACCGGACTTCTTTTTCTTTGTATTCTATAAAGATTATCGCCATGATCAAAGCCACCGACATCTATGAAGCTACTCACCATGGACTGGACATCATCCTGTACTACTATCCGCAGGCTGAAGGGTGTGTAGATAATAAGAAGAAATTCAAGCGTCGCCCTGATGAGGACGACGCTTCCGCTTGCCTCAAGAAGTACGACGACTGCTATAAGGTCACCGATTTCGGCGACAGCGGCACGGCCATGAGCCCCATCGACATCTGTATGCAGGAGGAGAACGTACGTTTCCCGGAAGCCATTTCCATCCTGGCCTCACGTTACAACGTAACAGACGAGCTGAAGCGCTCCGTAAACAAACCCGACATCCGCAAGCGACCGGCCACCGCTGATGAAAAAGAGGGTACCCGATTCTTCGAGCTGGAAGAAAAGTTTTCTGCTGACCAGCTGGCCATACTCGGTCCGCGGGTGAAGCAGGAACACGTGGATTCACTGCACTGGTTTGTAGCAAAATCCATCTCCTATGTCCGCAACCGGGAAGTGACCACCAAATACACGACACCGACCTATCCTATCTTCATGCGGGAATGTACAGTGCTGAAAAAGGATGGTTCGACTGATAAGTTCTACAAGATCTATGAGCCACTGAACCCCGACAAGCAATGGCGATTCAGCTACACGCCGGACGGAGTGAAGCCCAAACTTTACATCAACGGACTGGCTGAACTGCAAAAGGCTTACCGTGACTTCAATGCCCAGGAGGAAAAGCTGTTCTACAACGATCCCAAGAACCAGGACCAACCCTACAAAGAGAAGAAGCTGGACGAATGTTTCATATGCAGCGGTGAGCGTGACTCACTATGCTTGCGTGCCCTGGGATACCATCCGCTATGGTTCAACTCTGAAACCTACAAGGTATCGCCGGAAGAAATTAAGGAGATATACAAGTACGTGGAACGCATCTACAACATCCCGGACATAGACGGAACCGGTGTCCGCAAAGGGCGTGAACTTGCCTTGCGTTTTTTGGACATCCATACCATTTGGCTTCCATCGTGGTTATCCCAGCATCGAGACCGACGGGGCAAACCACGCAAAGATTTTCGTGACTTTGTGGAATTGCGCCCGACCAACGAAGACTTCCGTAATCTGATGACGTTGGCCATGCCAGCCCGCTTTTGGGAAGAAAGCTGGAGTGAACGCAGCAAGAAGAAGACATACAGCATCAACACAGCCTACCTGCACTACTTCCTCACGTTGAATGGATTCTACGCCCTGCACGACGACAACATCGACAGCGTGCGATACATCCACATTGACGGATGCACCGTCAGCCAGATTAAGGCCAAAGATATATCAGCCTTTCTGAAAAAGTTCACAAGGGAGAGGTTCCTGCCCGTGGAGATACGCAACCTGATACTGGACTCCCCACGAACCAGCGAGGCCTCACTGTCGCAACTGGATGAGATAGACCTGGACTTCACCAACTACACAGCCTCCAGCCAATACCTGTTCTTCAAAGACTGTAGTTGGGAGGTCACCAAAGACGGTATCACACCCCATGAAGGGATGCTACCGAATAATCGATTTGTGTGGGACAACAACGTGATACCCCATAAAGTAAAAGTACTACCACCCATGTTTACGATCACGCAAACGGATGATTTGGAAGGTAATCCGGTTTTTGACATTACCGTTGGTGAACACCGCAGTTGCTTCTTTAATTACCTAATCAATACCAGTCGTCTGTATTGGCGCAAAGAATTGGAGTATGCTTGGTCAGACAAGGGTGTGGACGAAGCCAACCGCTACCGTACCGAACATAAGTTCGATATCGCCGGTCCCCTACTCACCACCGAAGAAATCGCCGAACAGAAGCTGAATCTCATCAATAAGATTTACGCTATCGGATATAATCTGCATCGGTACAAATCGCCCTCACGCGCTTGGGCCATATACGCCATGGACAACAAAATCGGCGATGAGGAACAATGTAACGGACGTAGCGGAAAATCTTTTTTGTTCAAGGCATTCCGTTTTTTCATGCAAACCGTTAACCTATCCGGACGCAACCCTAAATTGCTCGACAATCCACACGTGTTTGATCAGGTGGACAAACATACGGGATTTGTCCTCATCGATGACTGCGACAGATATTTTCCTATTAAGCAGTTCTATGACATGGTAACCGGTGGTATGACAGTCAATCCCAAAAACAACAAGTCTTTCTTCCTGGAATTCGAAGAAAGCCCCAAATTTGGATTTACGACCAATTATGTTCCCCGTGATTTTGATTCATCCACCAATGCCCGTATGCTCTACATGGTGTTTTCTGACTATTACCACGAAAAGACCCCGGAAAATGATTATCTGGAAAGCCGCAGCATCCGCAATGACTTTGGTCGCAACCTGATGACAACTAACGACTACACCGAGGATAACTGGAATCAAGACTGCAATTTCTTCGCACAATGTCTTCAATTTTATCTATCCATGGCAGATCGTGGCATTAAGATACAACCTCCCATGGATAACATCGTAAAGCGAAAATACAAAGCAGACATGGGAGCTAATTTCGAAGATTGGGTCTATGGATACTTTTCCGAAGAGGGTGAGAACGTCAATACCTTCGTACAACGTACCAAAGCATACGATGATTTTATCACATTTGCCAAGGTTAGCAAAGGTCTATGGAGCATGCAGCGCTTCACCAAAGCCCTGCGCGGCTTCGTGGAGCTGTGCCCTTACATCGAGGAAATGAACCCTATTGAGTTTTTGAACAAAGATGGTCGTCTGCTCAAGAAGGTGGATGGCGAAACCAAAGAAATGATCTATCTGCGAACCAGACAGAGAGAAGGAGTATTCACCCCAAAAACCGAAGACAGCAATGGAAACATTCCGTTCTGAGTACATACAGCACTACGACCGATATCTATCCGACCTGATGAAGGACGAGACGGCTGCAGCCTACATGCACCGTGCCTACGACTATCTGGAAATGATGGGTGACGACAAAGTAATGTATCTGCAAGACGATAACCCCAAGCAGCTTCAGTGGTTGTTGGTGGCTTGCGGTGCCTTCCTGGCTGCAGGTGATCATTGGATAGATTACGAATTGAACGACGATTACACCAAAGTACGAAAGAAATTCGTCCCGCCCAATTTCCGAAAGAAAATCCTCCAGCAAATCCAGGAGATATCTTAGGTAAAAGCCGTTGGCACAAATGTCAGCGGCTTTTACTATTTTATATCAAGCCGGCCAACAAGGCATTTGCTCGGTTCCCCACTCCCCTTCTCTATTTACTACTAATTTTTTGTAACTCTGTAACCATTGTTTGAAAAAGAGGATAAATCTCTGAAAAAGAAAGAATAATAGAAGTTACGAAATAAGTTACAAACTGAGGTTACAAAAAAACAAGGTTTGTAACTTTAGAGAATATAGCACCCGATAAAGCTCAAAGTTACAAACTGTATTATCGGTTACGGTTTTATCAATCTGTTTTGTATCTCAAAATATACACTGAAAAACAGCATTTTATGACTGATAAGATACAGGTCACAAAGTCACAAATATTTTGGGCAAAATTGTTAGCTATACCGTTCATGTATTATGTTTATATGAAAATACCTATCTTATTTTTTACATATGTGTAAATATAGAAGAAATTCTATGTTTATATTGCACACATTCAATATATTCATTATTTTTGTATGTAAATCATTCACTTAACAACATGATTACCACACGAATTCAAGTACCCGAGCATCTTCGTGAATACATGTCAACCAAGTGCGAATGCGAAGAAGGAAAAGCTATCCGCATACCGGACAAGCTTGACTTGTATCACTTCATTTACGACTTGCTGGAGAAACGGCCAGCAGATCATCCTATTGATAAAGGAAATCTCGAGATAATACTTCCGGAACGAAGTTTAGGAAAAAGGCCTGAAAGCTACAACTATCTTGGCATCAGGTCTCAGCGCATCATTGCCAAGAAGATTGAAACGATGATGTGGTCTGAAGTGCACGACCTGCTCGATGCGATGAAACATCGGGAGGGAATCGAATATAAAGATGCCGTCCACTTGTTTATCTGCAAGTATCGCATTGAGAGCTTGACCGAAGATGCATTCCTGAAGAATTACTACCGTTGGAGGGGGATTGTGAGACGCCGCGAAAAACGCAAATATTCACGAAAATAATTCATGCAGCAAGTGTATTGATTTGTCCGTTTTGAGCGTGAAAAGTGCACCAAAACTGCATCAAAAGTGTTAAATATTTATCTATCAGATTGTTATGAATAATATCGGAGGAATTATAAGATGCGAAATTTGTCCGATTGAAAACGTTGCAACATTTTCGAACTCGAAAACAAGAGTAACCATCACACCCAAAGACGGTGAGGAACTTTGGGCAGACTTACCTATCAATCGAAAAAATACTGTTTGCGTTGCTACTCCTGAGGGCTCAGATGCAGGAACATCGTATCAACACAGTTGTAATACGTTGTTGCCCACTTCATTAGTAAATGTATCTCTACTCGAAATCCTGCGTAAGTGTGTCAAATGCGGTTGTTTGATACGATATACAGACGCCAATGCACAAACACGAATTTTGGGAACCAAAGATTTCCCTCTTCTTGGAACTTTGGAAGAATCGCCTGGAAGCGAAGCTCCAGATCTGGCAGGTTATCAACTTCAGCTATCCTCTTCTTCTCTTACACCTGCCCTTGAATATATAGAGGTGTAGCGTCCTTCTGCACCTTTTCAAACGTTTGTATCATTGCACCAAAATAATGTGCAATGGGTAAACGGATTGTATTATCAGACTCAAATTTGAACCGATACGGCTATCGGGTTCTGACAGAAGGCATCGAATTGGAAGCCTTCAAAAAGAACCCGATACTGCTGTATATGCATTTTCGTGACAAAGGTACTCCACTTTGGGGTAACTACAAAGCCATTGGCCATTGGAAAGATATACGTGTTGAAGACGGTGTTCTGTCTGCAGAACCGGTTTTCGATGAGGTGGATGAGCTGTCAAAGACGGTTGCTGCCAAGTTTAATGCCGGAACGTATAATGCAGCCAGCATCGGCATCCGTATTCTCGCCACGTCCGGCGAGAAAGAGCTTCTTGTACCCGGTCAGACTCGAGAGACCGTAACCAAATGCGATTTGATGGAAGCCAGCATCGTGGACGTACCTGCCAATGCCAATGCTGTCCGATTGTATGACCGCTCCACCTCTGTATGTCTGGCAGCAGGGATGGAGAACAATGTCGTGCCAGAACTCAAACAATCAACATCTCAGATCATGAATTTCAAAACGAAATGGAAATCTGTCCTTGCCTTTCTGAAGATTGGCGAGGATAAGGCCGATGTGACTGTCATCACAGATGAACAGCTGGATTCTCTTGATGCCGAGTTATCTCGCCTGCAGGGAGAGAATGCACAGCTGAAGGCCGACAAGGAGAAGGCGGATGGAGAACTCTCTTCGACCACCAATGAAGTGACCACACTGAAGGCCGACCTCCAGAAGAAGGACGGTGAAATCAGTACTCTCAAGACAGACCTTCAGAAGAAGGATGATGAGATCAAGCAACTCAAGGAACAGGTTGAGAATTTGAAGCAAGGTCCGGCAGGTAAGGACGGACATCTGACACCGAAATCTGAACCTGGTTCTGAAGATACAGACACTCTCGCAGCATATGGTGATGCCCATGCCGGAGATTATGAGGCTATCACTGCCAAGCTGAAAGAAGAAGGTCTTATTTAACCCATAAACGACGAAAAAAATGGCAACACCCAAATTGATTGACGTCAGCAAGCTCAATGAAGCGATGACGATTTATGACAAGACTTTGCGTACATTGCCCTATGCCACGTTGAAAGATGTGGCTGCAATACTTCGTCTCAACCTGATGGACTTGCAGGGAAAGCATGTACGAATCAATGAACGTCGCCATGCCGGCGGTACCCAATCCTATAAGGTAGGTAAGGACTTCAGCATGGTAGAGAAGCTGCTCACTTTTGAACCTTCGGCCATTGAGCCCAAGGATGTAGTGTGCATCACCAAGGAGAACAGTCAGGTGTATAATGACAATGAATTGCTTGTCATTGGTGGCACACCTGTAAGCAACATCAACAAACGGCACCCATTGGAAACCCGTGTAGCTTTTACGCTGGTGAGGAATCATGCCGAAGATGTAGTATATGCCATGTTCCATTCCGAGCGTGACGAAGAAAGCAAATCACCGAACGGAGCATTCGACGGTTTCTATACGAAAACGGATATGCTTATGGCATCCGGTGACATCAATGCAGCTCGCGGAAACTTCTCTGTCAGTGGTGAATTCACCATGCCGACCAGTGAAACCGATTATTCCGCCTATGAGAATCTGGTAGAATGGATTGGTAATACGCACACTTATCTTCGTAGCAGTATCGGTGGAGCCCCACAGCTTTTGTGTGCCAATACCGTACTGCTCGCTGCACGTGCCGCCCTCCGAAACAAGTTGAGGATGCAGGAATATCCATCTATGCAGCGTACGATAGAATTGTTGCGTGAAGACGCCATGTGCCCGTCTTTGATTGTATCGACCCACGAAGCTCTTGGTCGTGGGAGCCGCCTGATTTTGCAAAAAGTAGGCAACATGGACTTGGCATTCAACACACAAGCTGCTGCCCGATTCTGTCAGATCCGCGACATTTACGAAGATCCGAACGAGTGGCAGTTCTGGCTGCAAAGTGGTTACGACACCCGTATTAACGACTGGCATGAGAAGGTGTTCTGCACGAATGAGCAGAAGAATGAAGGCCTTGATTTGGCCGGTGACTATTGCAAGACGGGTGCCGTCAGTGTGACCATCACAGGCGATGACGGAAAAGGCTTGTGGAATATCCAAGGGAAAGCGGCCAAACGTGCAAGCGGCCAGTACATCAATGGTCTGGCTCCTGGTACCTATACGGTTGAGTTTGCTGATGTTGAAGGCAAGACCAAACCCAGCAACATTGCCAGTGTAGAGGTGCAGGCCGGTGAAGTGACGACGAAAGAAGCCGCTTATACGCCTGCCGGTTAATTTTGTTGAACCCAAAAAATGAGTGATATGAAAAATAAGAAGTTGTATATTGGACTGGCTATCGCATTCATTGCGGTAATGGCAGTTTATCTGTGCGGTTTCACAGAATGTAATGAATCCACTTTGCTTATGGCTGTAGGACCTGCTTTCGCACCCCTGAATTGGCCGATGGGGCGCAATAACATGGGAGGCTTCAAAGGTTATCTTCTGTTTGTGCCTGCCGATGCTGCGACCGCAGTACCGACTGTGCCGAAATGGGGAGAGGCAACCGATAATGCCGATTTGGTCACTGCTGCCGGATCTTTTACGTTCCCTGAAGATGGAGCCATCGAGATGCCTGTTTATCTGTATAACACCGATGCGACTGTCGGTTATACCGTAGAAGCACAGGGTGAAGTCGATGGAATGTCCTACAAACAAACCCTTACCGGTTTTTTCCCTGGAAACATGAAAGAGGCGCATGCTTTCGCAGCCATGGTCAAGAACACACCTGGTTATTACGTGTTCGAAGACTCTGACGGCCAGCAGATGATCATCGGCCAGCCTGGTATGCCGGCTGTTACGTCGGTAGCATTCAATGGTGGACAGGCACGAGCTGACAGACGTGGTCATACCTTCACCATTACGGCGGACAGTAATTATAGTGCCATCTTTCTGGAAACTCCGATTGACATCGAGAGTATTAAGGATGGTTCCTGGGCATCAGGGGGAGTAGAAGAATGATATGAAACGTAAAGAACAACTGTTTAACTGGTTAGCCGACCGTCAGCGAAAATATGCTGACGGTATGGCTCTGTTTCGTCTGTTGGCCAACGACAGCATGAAGCAACGTTATGGTACTTTTCTGGAACGTGGAGAGGACGGCGTAACACACCCTTTTGACCCACGTTTTACACAGCTTGTAAACTGCTTGTCGAAAATTGCGCAGAACATTCGAGCCGGAATTGTCATTGCAGCAGCTGAAGAGGAAATGGATGTGCGACAAGTATCAGTATCGGATGCCGAAAAGCAGGCAGAGTTGAAGAAGCGCAACGACCGCATCCAGCAACTCGATGATCTGAACGAAGACCTTCAGACCCGCATCGGATATCTGGAGGATGGAAGTGAAGAGCATGCTGAAGAAATCGAGGAACTGAAGAAACAGGTAGAAAGCAACCTCGAGGAAATCAACCAGCTCCGAAAGGAAGTGGATGCGCTCAATATGCCCGGTGTAAAGGTAGTCACTGAGGCAACGTTGCCGAAAAAACTGCAGAAGGCTTATGATCGTATCAAGGAGATTGCGCCGCTGTATGCCAGCCTGCACAATGATTTGACCAATACTGAACTGTCGGACGAAGAACGTAAGAAGCTGGCCGACCAACTTTGTGAACTCGATGATGAGCGTCGCAAGCTGTGGCGGTCTATCGACCAGTGGGCTGAAGGAAAGGCATCGTTGGATTTGAGCGAGAAACGACCTGAATACAGTGACAATGCCGTCGTGCGAGGTTACGAGATGGCTCGTCAAATCAAGCGTCTGAAGGAGAATATCCGCAATAGCCAGACAGCAGCTGAAAAGGCACAGGCCGATGGCAGGCAGAATGTCTATGAGAACGCCATGAAGCGCATCCAGCGCTACGAGGCCGAGCTGAAGGAACTGGAAGAAGAAGTACAGCAAGAGAGTGAAAAGGTTCAATGAACTGTTTCAAAATGCGCTGTGCCCCGGCCAATGCAGGCCGTTTATGCACAAAGGCGAGTGGGCAATACATGAGGTATTGCCCTCTCTCTTATGTGCCATTGGGGAAGCTGATGTGCGGATAGCAACCTTCAGCGTGTCGGAGGACAGCCTGCGGCCTCTCTTCTTCCTGACCGATGAAACCAAGATACGGAGCCTTACGCTGCTGCTTGACCATACGGTGAAACGACATAAGCTCGACCTGCTGCTGTTTGCGGCCAATATTACCCCCGATATCCGTATCGATGCCTGTCATGCCAAGCTGCTGCTGGTCGAAAACGAGCAGTACCGGTTCGGCATCTGCGGATCTGCAAACCTCAATCAGAACCACCGATGGGAAGCCGGATTCTGGTTCACCGCCGGTGATAGCTACGATTATTTTTCTGAAACCTTTAACCAGGCCTACGCCGACGCTCTGCCCTATGCAACTCTCCGATGAACAGCTGCAGCAAGTCGAAGAGATGGCGGCCGCCCTATTGCCGCCCTCAGAAATCGCCATCCTGATAAGGATTGACGCTGATCAGCGCGACCTGTTCTGCGAAATCTGCAAGAACCACACCGCCAGCGACATCTATACGGCCTACCATCGTGGTCGGCTTCAGACCAAGTACGAGCTGCGCAAGACCGTCATCAAACTGGCCAAGGCAGGCAGTCCGGCAGCCGAACCGCTGGCCGACAAGTATATGAAGGAACAAAACATTCAGGAATAATGAAAGAAGACACCACCTACGACCGCATCGAGCGAAGCCTGTTTAAGGACCAGGAAGATGCCGCCCGTACGCTATCCGCCAGAGAACTGGAGATAAAGCGGCGGATGATGCTCTGTGTTTCTAAAAAGATGGATGAACCTCTTGTTGAAGACGCAGAGATAGTCAATTTCCTCATGGCCGGATGTGCAGGACAGGCCGAACGCGTAAGCAAAAGCCAGGCTTACCGTGACATCGCCATGATGAACAGACTAGTCGGTAATATCCAGCTCGCTGCCAAATCTTGGTACCGCTACATGATTGTAGAGGGTGCGAAGAAAGCCTACGATGTGGCTATCAAGAACAACGACGCCAAGGGAGCAGCTGCCTGCCTGGATAAAATCGGAAAGTACACCCGCTGCGACAAGGAGGACGACGCTTTCGACTACTCGCAGATGATACCGCCATCGTTCGAACCGAGTGACGACGTCACACTGGTTGAAGGTCTTGAACCGGTTGATAATGTGGAAGAAAAGCGTCGTCAGTTAAGAGCCTACTTCAAGGGTCAGGCGGAGGATGCGAAGATAATGAAGAATGAGGAATGAAGAATGAAGAATTTGTAGCCCCTTCGGCCCAGGAGCTTCGGATGAAGCAGGCGAATGTCGTGCGCAAGTATTTCAACAAGATGCAGCGGCAGGCGATGGCCATCGGTGCGCACGATGAGTATATCATCGCCTCGCGCGGCACCGGAAAGTCTGAAGGCATCGACGCCCGGTTCATCCTGCGCAACGTCTGGGAAATGCCCGGCTCGCTGGGTGCCTTGATATCGCCCAGTTATGCCAAGGCCTGGGGCAACACCTTGCCCGCCATCTGCAAGGCTTTGGCCGAATGGGGCTATCTGGAGGGTGTGCACTACGTTGTCGGCCACCGTGCCCCGGCGTCGATGGGCTTCCGTCTTCCTGTCCGCCCCCTGATGCGGGAGGGTTGGAACAATGCCTTCCACTTCTGGAACGGCACCGTCATGGTGGTGCTCTCGTTCAACCAGGGCATGTCGGCCAACTCCATGTCCATCGACTGGGTCATCGGCCCCGAAGCCAAGTTTCTTAGCTACGAGAAAATCAAGAGCGAGGTCAACCCGGCCAACCGTGGCAACCGCCAGTACTTCGGCCACTGCCCCCACCATCACAGCGTCTGCTACAGCACCGACATGCCTACCGCGGCCATGGGGCGCTGGATTCTCGACAAGCGCGAGGAGATGAACACCGACCACATCAACCTCATCCGCACCCTCTACAAGCAGCTGCAGGAGTACAAGCGCAAACCGCTGACCGAGCATGTGCAGCGTCAGATCCGCGAGCTGCAGCGCGACCTCGACATCGCCCGCCGCTACCAGCCGCCGGTGCATCCTGCCCCTGGAAAGACCCGTGAATACACCGTGTTCTACGGCGAGTACGACGTCTTCGACAACCTCGAAGTGTTGGGCGAGGACTACATCTGGCAGATGTACCGCGACTCGCCGCCGCTGGTGTGGCGAACCGCCTTCCTCAACGAGCGGCTCTACCGGGTGGAGAATGGCTTCTATTCGGCCCTGGACGAAAAGGTGCATTTCTACACCCCGACGGACAGCGGACGCCTCCAAGCCTTGGGTGCCGACTGGAAGCGGC
>ULNI01042000.1_pt1 | contig 38216 bp, 48 predicted proteins | sample 1951881 | NCBI WGS metagenome assembly ULNI01 (sample SAMEA4835573, study PRJEB28245) | human gut metagenome | biome: gut microbiome; material: fecal sample | place: Denmark | collected 2008
AGGAGGTTCTGTAAACAATCCTTGTTTTACATTGATAGCACGGATGGACAAGATGCCTCCCTATTTGGTAGAGGTTGAAGGAGGTATCGGCATACAAGTCACATCAGTGGACAGTCCGATGACTGCCAAGATTAAGGAGTTTATGGCTCTTTACGGTATTATTGACATTAAGATGCGTATGCTAAGGATAGCAGAGCTCAAGAAGATAATGGGATTCCCAGAAGACTATATTCTGATTGGTACACAGTCTGACCAGAAGAAGTTTATCGGAAATGCTGTAGAGGTGAACATGGCACGTGTGTTATGTGAGGCGATTTGCAAGGAGATTATAAGAAAAAGAAAGGTTGCGTGATATGGGTGAACTGAAAGTGTATTATGGGTGGGCCAGAATAGGAAATGTCCGTAAAAAATGTTATAAAGGATTGTTCTCGAAATCATCAATATATTTTATAAAATCAATTAAATAATGAACCCCTATTGTTGCATTTATATATGAATGTAAGAATAGAGACATTTTGTTGGAATTAACATTTTCAATATAATATAAAATATATTTTTTAAACTCATTTTTATCTTTAATATTTTTATTTTTACAAAAAAGTTTTATATACATATCAAATGATTGTTTATGTCTATACACTTTAAACAACTTATCTGAAAGTTCTTTAGCCATTTTGTAAGAATTATAGTTACACATTTTATTTAGATAATCAATAAAAGTAAATTAAATAGTTAATTAAATTTATCCGATATTTTTTTCAATGACATAGGAATCCCCTTTATATTTGAGCATTCAGATTTTGGTATAATCATTGTTGAATCTTGTTCTTTATCAAGCAAAAAATAATAATTTGAATTACCTCCAATATAGTAAAATTGTTCAGAATTTGTGTGTATAGTCATATTTGAGTATTCAAAAGAGAAATTATCATAGTTCGCGGATTTTTCAATGAAGTTAGTTGTATGATTAGGTCTATTATTTCTCGATGCATTATGACTAGGTCTTAAATAAAGATACTGTTCTAATGGCTGTACTAAAGTAAATAAGCATAATAGTAAGATTATGCTTCCAAATAATTCAGCTTTCTTATTTTCCCAATAAAGAATCGATAATGATGCGATGATAAGTAAGAATGTTATAATAGAGACTACCATCCTAAATATTATATTAAATAGGCAGAAGAAGAAAATGAATATCAATATTGATAAAATGATATTTATAATTGATTTCTTATTCCCAATTACAAATGAACATAATACATATGATAAGCCTATATAAATAAACGACATAAAATAATCTGCAAAATTTATGAATATATCTTGTAAGGTAGAATAAGAGAGTATATTAATCCCAAATAACGCATACCAAAGAGATTCTCTTATAATGGAGCATACAAATAGAGTACTTAAAATCCATGTTTTATTTTTGGAAAAGTATGTGTAAATTTTTCTGAGCAAAACTAATGTTCTTAGCATAATGATGTAATATGATTATTAAATGGAAAGAGGATATGTATTTACATATCCTCCTAAAATTTGGCGATTACCTACTCTCCCACAATATGCAGTACCATCGGCGTGACGAATTTTAACTTCTCTGTTCGGAATGGGAAGAGGTGGAACCTTCGCACTACAATCACCTTATAGGATTCCGCACTATTCAGCAAGATACTAAATAAAGTCTATGCAGTTAAGTACAAAATCCCATCCTACCGTCTATTCAATTTTTAGCACAGCCATAGCCGTACGGTAGCGAAGCTATAACCATGCATTTTTTAATTTTTTCATATTAAAAAATTTATTAGGCTACAACATTGTAGCCTAACTACAAAGTTAATTCAATAGAAATAAAAAAACAAATTTCATGAAAGCAATATCCATCAAACAACCGTGGGCGAGCTTAATCGCAAACGGTATCAAAGACATCGAGAACCGGACATGGAAGTGTCCTCAGAAGTACATTGGACAAAGAGTGCTGATTCATGCAAGTGGCTGTCATGGTAAGAAGTTTGAAATAAACCTAACCGATGAACAGATGAAACAGGCTTTTCCATTAATTTCTGAGAAAAGTACTTCGGGGAAATGGGAGTTTGGTTCCATTATCGGTAGCGTCGTGATAGCTGACTGCGTTCAGAACCATCCTTCAGTCTGGGCTGAGAAAGGTTGCTGGAACTGGGTGCTGAAAGATGCAGTACTATTTGATAAGCCGATTCAAAATGTGAAAGGAAAACTTGGTTTTTGGGAGTATAAAATAAAAGTTCCACTTTCCTTTATATCAAACAAGGAAATCTATGACTATTTGATGATATAATCAAATGCTCTGTCTAAACATTTATTTATATCATCTTCTGTTAATATTAAATGAAATCCACTATGGTCATGCCCAGGTTTTATTTGAATTTTATTGATAGTATCGCTTGAAGGAATTCTAATAATATATGATATATCATGAAATGTAAAGGAATTAGCTGAAACATCTGGACGGATATATAAAAACACATTTATACAGTTTAATAAATCCGATTTTGACAAGCTCAAAATATATCTCCTGATATCTGTATTTGAGTAACCTAATAGTTTAAACATTGCAATAGTATAAGTTAGAGGAGATTTTGTATTAAATTCCGTAGTGCCTGATTTGTAAATATCTTCTTGAATATATAAATCTATTCCGTTTAAAATCGTATTTACATCTCTTACTGACAATGAATCAAATTTGTTGTTAATTTGTTTTGAAATATGCCTGATAGATTCTTTTGTTATGCAACATTTTTCAGATATAACTTTATATAAATATTCACGTGCTATTTCATCTATAGAATAGAAAAATGGTTGATGGGATGTGAATTTGTTGATATAACCATCATAGTTAGCTTCTTGTCCATAAAAATGCTGGAAAATACTTTTAGTTTTATTATAATCAAATACTGTTATGATATTGTCAAATCCAAATTTATTTGGCAATAATTCTGAATATGTAGTATCTTCTTCTTTTTGAGTACTACTGTTTTGATATTGGTATACTCTGTCAATATGTGCAGAGAAAATATTTAAAATTCTGAATAGATGAGCAGGATCCATACGGTCCAAGTCTTCGATGATTAAAATAACTTTTTTGTTGTTACTTTTACAGAACCATTGAATATTATCAATTATAATTTGAGTGATTAAATCAATCTCATAAGGACTTCCTATTCTCTTTGAAAAAGATTCTAAAAAGGTTGCTATAATTTGATTCTCATCTTGGCTTTGAATTGCGTCCTTATATTCTTTATATTTTTTAGCCATCTTTTTCGACCAATTTAAAGCATGGTATCCAGCTAAGAAAAGAGATGCTGTTTGTTCTGGAACACCTAGACTTGGTAGTATTTTTAATAGATTTCCCAAGAATGAGTCAGAATTCTGCATAATAAAGAACTGGAATATTAGTGAATCAGGGATTTCATAAGATGGCTCTATCATTTTCTTTGAAACCATTTGTATAAGAATATCTCTTTTAATATACTCAAAAACCTCTTTATTATCAGCTATCTGATAATTAACCGGATATATGGTAATAAATTCATAACTATCTCCATATTTCTTTTTGAACTCATTTAAAAAGAATGTTTTCCCATCTCCAAATTTGGCTGAGAAAATGGTACGTTCGTTAATATCAAGATGGCCTTTGAAAGCTTTAAGTTCGTTTTCTATTGGTATAAGTTCCATAACTATAAATTTGTATCGTTTCAGCAAAATTATAAGTAAAATATGAGAATCAACAAATAAAAATAAATAAGTTATAAACACATAATCGTGATTATAATTCTAGACAAATCATATCGGGCTTAAATGGATAAAATTTTTCTTTTTATTTGTTCATTCAAATAAAACTTACGAAGTTTGTAACAAGTGTAAACTATGATAATTTGAACTAATATGGATATTCAAGAAAAAGCAAACTCTTATGCTGAGGGGAAAGCCAAGGAAGCTATAACAAAGGCCATTGCTCAAGCATATATAGATGGATACAAAGATGGTTATAAGAGCGGTCAAGAAAATATAAAAACCGAATGTAATGATGCGGAATTTGTTGACCTTGGCTTGCCGAGCGGGACTTTATGGGCATCTGATTATTTGAGAGATGCGAATGGGAATATTAGTTTTGTCACTTATGAAGAAGCTAAGAATTACTCATTTCCCAATGTTGAACAATGGGAGGAATTGAATTCATTTTGCAAGTGGCTTGTAAAAGATTTAATTGATGGAAAACAAATTCGGTGTGTAGGTCCTAATGGAAATTACATATCCTTCTCTACTACAGGATTAATTAAAGCAAATTCGTATGTCAATAAATCTTATATTTATATGTGGCTAATGGACGAAGGAAAGTCCACAAGTAAAAATTGTATAAGAATAAACTATGACAAAGATTGCACACCTACGTTTAGCCGAAAGTTAACAGTTTCTTTTTGCGGCTTCAAGCTTCCAGTTAGATTAGTTCATTAATATTTAAATAAAAACACGTATCTGTGAATACCCGGTAACTGCTTTGTGGCGGTTATCGGGTATTTTTATTTCCAACTAATTAAAATCAATAAGAATCTTTGGGAAAAGGATTCTTATTATTCAATCAAGTATGAAATGATGTCATATAAATCTTTCAATAGCTTGACTATTGGATAACCGTTAAGTTGTTCCTGATACATAAAGTACAATACCTTTACAGAAGCTTGCATGAGTAAATTTTTGAAATTCATAATTAATCTCGCCTCCGATTATATCAGTCTACCGACATGGTACACTTCACCCGAAAAGCGAGATTGGCTTCTGCTTCTGCGAAACTACAAATCAGCATTCAAATAAAAAAGGACACTCATTATACAATATTGATAATCAGTCTATTATAAAAATCACCTAAATTCTATTACGAATCTAAGTTGAATCAATCTAAATAACAGAGTGATAAATATGTGAGTTATTAAAATCAAAATCATTATGAACTTAAACAAATTGAGAGATAAAGCCTACCAGTGCGCAGTAGCCCATGGATGGCACGAAGAGAACCTGAGTGACGAACATTTCCTCTGCCTGGTCATATCCGAACTTATGGAAGCTGTGGAAGCAGACCGGAAAGGGAAATATGCGAAAGTTGCAATGTGCAAAGAATGGCAAGGGAATAGCGTCCCATTGACCGAAGAAACTAGGAAAAGGAGATTCATGGAAGACTTTGAGGCATTTATCAAAGGGACTGTCGAGGAAGAACTTGCCGATGCCTGCATCCGTCTGCTGGATTTGGCTGGATTGAGAGGAATAAGCCTGTCAAGTGTACCATTTCCTTTTCATCATAGAAAAGAGTATAAGGAGGAAAGGAGTAAATTGACATTCACAGAATGGGTCTATGATGTGATTCGCCCAATAGCAAGATACAATAAGGATAACTATCCGATAGGCTATCTGTTTATAGGTGTTTTGCAAGAACTTTTCTGTAAGGCTGAAATCATGGGATTTGATTTACTTTGGTTCATCGAGCAGAAGATGAAATACAATGAACTACGTCCATATAAGCATGGAGATAAAAGCTACTGACCATATGAAACACGTATTCTACGCATTAATCATCATACAAGCCCTGTACGAGCTTGTGAAGCTGTTCAGATGTAAATCCCTATATCAACATGCAAAAGTCTTTCAGAAGCTGGATAAGACATCAAAAAGATGGTATCTGATGGCGCATCCGTGGCTTCATGTTGCATTATTCATGGATACTATCGGACTTATATTGCTGGGGATGGGATTGTTTTCAAGCCAGTGGATATGTTTCCTTGTTGTCCTGGCCATGAGTTTCAGTCAGATCCAAAAGCTGGGAGCATGGGCGGTGTTCCTGGACAGTCTGGTTACGATCATCGTCTACACTTTCGCCATCCTGAATGCATATCACTTGGCATAAAAATAGGGAGCCAGCCCACACGATTAGAAGCCAACTCCCCCACACGATTATGATGCAAATATAAGAATTTCCAACTAAATAAATCGTGCTATGACAAAAGAATTTTCATCAATCGTGGAGTTGAAATCAATACGTGAACAGAAATCAAGATTATCAGAACGCGAGCAGGAGTTATCCTCCCCTATCCTGACTGATTTTACTCTCATCCCGGAGATTTATGAGTGGTTCAGAGAGATACTTTCCGATGCAGATTGTCCGCCCAATCCAGAAAGTGCTACCCAGCGGAAGAAGTTTCTCTTTATCGTGTTGTTCCTCTTCGCCCCCAGCGTGCTTGCCGGCGGACGGCTACCGAACGGTATCCGGGCAGAGATTTCCGGCGTGTTCCCGGATGTCTCCCCGTGTGTAATATCAAACAATATCGCTGATGTTTCCTTTATCTACCAGCAGTATAAGGATTTCCGGCAGGATATAGAGTACCTTTACTACCAAATCGTAGAAAGATTGAAATCCAAAGGACTAATCAAGTAACCCCGTTCCGAAAGGCTCGGGGTATTTTTATGAAACATTTTGCCAATTGTTTGTTCTTGGTTTAAGCAATCTTAGGCTAAAAATCACCATGTTGGTAACTTTGTCTCAAAGAGATAATAACAGCTATCCTTACGGCTGAAAAGTATAAACCCTGCCATCGGTAAGAAGTGAGGAGCTTGCCTTTGGTGGGGTAATTTTTTAATCTAAGATTCACTGAGACATGAAAACAAATCAAGAAATGGTAAGGCAAATGGGGAATTTAGAAGTTATTCAACGCACTGTTGACGGCTATTTCAATGCTACCAGGCTTGTAAAGTTATGGAACGAACGAAACTCCTCAAACAAAGAATTGAAGAAATACTTTGAAAATGAATCGACCAAGGAATTAATCGCTACCATCGTTGAAAAAGAAAATCTAAATGGGCAAAATTCTCCCTATTTAAGTTCACGCGGTAAATGCGGTGGAACCTGGGTTCATCCTGTATTGTTCATTGATTTGGCTATGTGGCTAAATGCGTCATTCAAATATGATGTAATCAAATTCGTTTCTGATCAAATGATTCGTTACCGGAATGATGCTGGGGACGCTTATAGGGAACTCTCTTCTGCCATCATGAAAATCGTTCCCAAAGACTTTATGCTTAAAACCATGCAGAAAGTTGGTGAAGCCTTGAACTGGGTTATCTTCAACAGTCATGAAAAGATGCTACGTAATAAGCATGGTGAGGAACAAAAACAACGTGAATTGTGGCAGTTCGAAAAGAAGGTTGCTGATTTGGTCAATGAAGGTTTCTTGACCGACTATGAAAGCCTTATCGGGTATCTGAGAATTCAATACCAGAAAAGGAACTATCCAAAGGTCTTTGCTAATGCTGGATAAAATATTACAAAAGTAGAAAAGCCGAAGCGTTATGCTTCCGGCTTTATGTTTAAACATTTTGAATAAATGTAATTCTTGAAGTCTAATCTTAGTTCGTGAACACGAGGCGAGATTTTCTCGTATTGATTTATTAGTTCTGATAATATCTCTCGGGTCTTATATTCAAGTTCCTTTAAACTACTTTCGTTTAACTCTGAATCGGAATTTTGCTTCTTTAATTTGAATAAAATAATTTGTTTTTTAATATGGAGATTATAAATATACCCAGATATTTTATGAATGTTGTCAATAATTGATTTATCGTCTATAAACAATTCTAATAACGCTTCGCTGGATTGTTCTTCTTGGTATAAATCATCCATTTTCTTGATATATCTATCAATATCATCGTTGTCATCTAAGGTTGGAAGCCGCATGATATGAGAAAGCCATTGGTATAATTTTTCGTTGGCATTTATTATTGCATTCCTTTCAGTAGAATATATCTCAGATTTTACATTAGTAAGTAGAGATAACTGACTTTTTAGAGCTTCTGTCTGATTGGTGAATTTTGTTTCGATTTCCTTTATTTTATTTGTAATTCCACTTATTGCTTGTTTCTCTATTAATTTCTTTATCCATTCAGAACATAGGACGATAATTAGCTGTATCAAAATGAACAAAAGAATAATTTCCCAAAGTGGATATTGTGATTCAATTAATGTTTTAGTGATTTCTCCTTCCATAATTATTATTCATTTTCATTAAATACAAATGCTCCCTTTTTATATTCATTACTCATATCTCTATTTTCATCTTTATAGAAAGCATAATCATCTTGAAATTTTGAAACATATAATTCTTTCTCTCTATCTGTAGCTAATAATTCTACTCGTAGATTATTGAAAATTGCATATTTCTCAATTAGAGGTTTAAACTTTTCTCTTCCATTACTTGACAGGCAATTATAAAATAGCATAATAAGTTCATATTGTGATAGACTAGCTCTCATAATGCATGCATATTCATATTTTTTATTTTTATCGTTTACAAAAATTGGAGCCTCGTCAATAAATTTAAAAACCCGATAAAGATGTCGAAAATAATGATCTAGTACATTAACATCCTTGTCTTCTTCATAAGATATTATTCCTTTTTCTCTAATTCCATTTTCGATGCCCCAATATGGAAATGTTTTCTCTCTATACAATATTTGAAATACTTGTCTTCCATGAAAGACACTACCATATAGTCTATCAGCACCATCTGTTGGAGTAAATGATAAATTGTTAGTAATTTCTTCTTGAATCTGTATTAATTGAAATAAGTTACTTTCAAATCGTTCTAATGCAATATCTTTCCTTTGCTGTTCATTTGCTTTGAACTGTACCCAGAAAGCGAGGAAAGTAAGTATTGCAGCAGCTATTGCAACAAATGGCCCCATTATGCCTCCTATGGTATCACCTATTTGGCCAGTATTTCTAAAGTCTAATTTACCAGGTTCTGTAAACCATGCTGGAAAACAACATATAATGCCAATAAGAGCAATGAAGATGGCTAAATTTATCCAGAAATCTAATGTGAAGGTATTATTCTTTTTGCTATTTCCTTTATTTTTCATTTTCATCAAACCATTTATTCTGATTAAGAATTTCATATAATTGATTACCTATATCGTTTAATTTCCAAGAAGGTTCATCAATCCAAACGCCACCAACAAAGTTATCTATCAATCCCAAATTGATAAAATTATTTGCTTCGATAGAATCTTCCTTATTCTGTTCTTTGTAGAAAGGCAATTTTTTAAAATCTAGTAAAAAGGATTTATATACTATAGAACAAAGACGAAGCATCATGTCGTTATCTATTTCATTCAATATTCTAGCTTTATAAATCATTCCCATAATCCTAGCCTTTTCCTCTTCTTCTGAAATATACAACAAGTGTAACAAATATGAAGAAATATGCTCATAGTCCTTTTTATCTAAACTGCTGAGAAAATTGTTTTTTTCTTCTTCGCTTATTTCATCTGACTGTTCAATAAACTTTGCCAGTTTTCTTATAAAGAACAAGTCTATTACATTCAAACCTATTTTCCCTATCCTTAATAAGGAACCCAAGATTGGCATTCCACTTAGACTGTCTATTATATCTGTTGCAATATCTAATCCTAGTTTACTATTATCTTTAAGGTATTTAATATCTTGACTGGATTTTTGTATATCAAATAGATTTATTTTATGCATATATCAAATCAAATAAATAATAACTTTGAAAATAATCTCAGGCCCAAGTAATTTGACCTATACAAAATTTATTAGCTGTATAAGAAAAATTATAGTTGTTATTAGCGTTGAGATAATTGTGAATAAAGAACGAAGAGTTGTTTTGCTAATCCTTTTTCCATATTGATAGATTTCCTTTTCCGATTTATTCATAATATTACTATCAAAACGACTTTTTTCCATCATTTCATAATCAACAAACACTAAATGAAGCATATTAATTATAGGTAATATCATCCACCAAGGACTCATTGTTGAATTTGGCATAGCAATAATAACGAAATATCCTGCTATCAACATATTATTAAAAGAAAATAGTTTATCATGAATCCTGTCATAATATCGAAGGATGTCTCGTTGTCCTTGTTTTTCTTGCTCCTTAAAATTTTTGGTTATTTCATCAATATCTTTAAAAATATTGTCTAATTCTTCAGCCATTATTATTTGATTTTCTTATTAAGGTAATTAATAAAAGCACTACAAGATACAAGCATAAATAAGGCTTCTTCAGCTTGTGGTACATAATTACCATCATTATCCATTAGTGCATGTCTAACACCTGTGTCTGGTTGATTAGTATAAGCATATAATTTATCAAAAGCACTTTTTAATAGTTTGTGAATTACAATACCATTTGACTCTAATGTATTCAAAGCCTTACCTAGGGTATCTTCTCCTGTTTTTTCACGACAAAAGACTTCAACTGCAGATATAGATTCCTTTATGGAATTTCTATAATCAGCATCAGGCCTTTTAGAATATAATTCCAGCGCATTATTTAAATGTATCTTAATATTATCCTTACTTGAACTTAATGCTGTTTCAATCGTTTTGATTTCTTCCTCTGATGTGATTTCTACAATCTCTTTGTTTACAATCCTATAGGCAAAATTTAAACGTCTAAAATTACGGTTCAATTCACCCACAAAAATATCAGCAGAAATAGACACTTGCAAATCTTTTTTACCATTAAAATATAGGTATTTAATACAAATTTCAATAAGGTCTAGTTTTTTAAACCATTCATTTCGTTCGTTTTTTATGTATTTAGATATTATATCAGTGTAAATAGTCCACTCAGATTTACGCATATTTAGGAAATTTGTCCAAATATATTCATCTAAGTTGAGATATATAAAAAGACAATCAACGCTATTTAGTCTTTCTTTTAAAATATCATAACATGTTAGAATTGCATTTTTTATCTCCGGTGTAATTCTCTCCCTAATAATTACATCTGATGGTTTTGTATAACCATATCTTTCTGAAAATAGTGCCATTGTTTATTCCCCTTTCTCAATTTTTATTTTCTTTCCACAATGAGGGCATGTTATAAAACTATTGTCTTCCCTTTCTTCATTAAACAAATCGACAACATTAACTCCTAGTGCCTTAGCTATATCTCCTAATTTTCCGATAGTAGGATTACCGGAAACAGCAGCATATAAAGCCTGGTAAGTTACTCCCATCTTCTTTGCCAAATCCTGCATGGTTATTCCTTGCTCCTTACAGATCTCTTGTACTCGTAACATATTATTCAAATTATAGTTTGATGCAAATATAAGAACATTTTTCAAATTATAAATAGATACATTAAAGAATAATATCAAAAAATAATTTGAAAAATTTCTGCTAAAAGTTTTGTTTATTCAAAATAAAACTTGATATTTGCAATCAGAAAATCAAAATATAATTTGAATAACAATTTACACACACGATTATGAAGACATTAAAAGAACAAGTAGAAGAGATTAAGAGCATGAAAGGTTCTAAGGCAGCAAAGAAAGCGGCTTTCGTCAAGTTGGGTTTGAGAAAGTATGAAGTTGAGTTGCTTATGTCTGAACTGCCTAAAACAATCAGAGAAACGCACAAGTTCACTTTTGGTGTTGAGATTGAATGCCTGGTAGCTGCAAGCCTTATGAGAGAAAGTGCAACAAGAAACGAAATGACTTTTCAGTATGAGGGTTATAATCACGTTGACAACAACCACTATTACAAGTTCGTATCTGATTCTTCTATCAGAGGTGAAAATCCTATCGAATGTGTATCGCCAGTTCTTACTGGTAAAGAGGGTATGAAAAGCCTAGAAACATGCTGCAAAGCTTTGAATGAAGCAAATGCACAAGTGAATATCTCTACAGGCTTACATGTTCATATCGGGGCTGCAACTCTGTCCGGCGAAGCCTATGTAAATGTATTCAAGAACTATCAGAAACTAGAGAAGGTGATTGATACTTTTATGGCTCGTTCAAGACGTGCAAACAACAGCCAGTGGTGCAAAACTCTTCAAGGTATAAGCTTTGAATGTTGCAGAACGAGATATGACGTTCTAAACGTAATGAGAGACAACAGATATTTTAAGGTGAACGCATGTTCTTATGCCCGTCACAAGACTATAGAGTTCAGACAGCATCAGGGTTCTACGGACTTCGAAAAGATTTCTAACTGGGTTAACTTCTGCGCCAAGCTGGTTGCCTGGTCAAAGAAGAACGTGCTGAGTTCAGATATTAATTCAATTGACGAGATACCTTTCTTGACAAAGAAAGAAAAGTCGTTCTTCAAATCACGTGCTGAGGTTCTTGCATGAGCCTCGCACATCTAAAATATAATTTATAAACTTAAAACTTACGATTATGAAGAAAATTGAAAAGATGTTGGTAAACGCAATACTAGACGCAATAGACAACAACGAAGGCAAGTTTGTCATAGACGCTGAAGACGACGTGCTGGTAGAGATTGAAGGCAACTATAAGATTAATGGCTGTTATGAGCCTTACGGCGCTATGTTTCTAAACAAAAGATGGGTGACTAATAGCGCTAGCGTGAAGATAGAGAAAGTCACGGCTTACGATGGCGAATATGAAGTTGAAGCATATATAGATATAGAAGCTATTGAGACAGAAGTAGAAAGAAACTTATAAACCAAAATATATGTGCTGTATTATCTATAAGCCAAAGGGTGTTCAGATGCCAACTCTGAACACCTTGAATAAAGTTCAGAGAATCAATCATCATGGTTACGGATTTGTTTCTTCAAAGCATAGATGCAAGACAATGGATTATCAGAAGTTTTTGGTTCATCTTTCAAAGGTGGGTATTGAAGAAGAATGTATCATTCACATGAGGTGGGCAACGCATGGTTCTAAGTGTAGAAAGAACTGTCACCCGTTTGTCGAGAATGGCGTTTATTTTGCCCATAATGGCGTTTTGCCTATTCAGTCAGTAAATGATATGACAGACAGTGAAATCTTCTTCAAAAGCCAAGTTTACCCCCTTGTAATGAAATACGGGTATGAATCGAAAGTGACAGAATCCATGATGATGGCTGCCGCTGGCAGTTCTAAGTTCGCCATGATGTACAAAGGAAAAGTAAAGCTGTATGGCGATTACACGAAATTAAACGGTGTGTATTATTCTAATTTGAGATGGTTATGATAAAGAACATTTTAGAAAGCCTGAGAGAGAAAGTAGAAAGCGGTAAAATAACCCTTTCGGAAGCAGCTGTAAAGCTTTACAATGCAGGTTGGACTAATTTTATTGATATTGAAGTAACTAAGAGATTATTGAAACTATGAATGAGAAAGAAATCCTGCAAGAAATAATCGAGTGGCTGGGTAATGATACCAGCTACTTGTCTACAAGAACAGACTATGCCAGAGGGTATAAATCAGGTATAGAATGTGCAAAAGAAATTGTTGAAAGCATCATCAATAAACACGACCCTGATTTATTATCAAACAATTAGCAAATTGTTTCGTATGCGTTGAATCGTTATTCAAAATTGTCTTCATAATGGGGTATCTTTGTGATAAAGGTACTATCGCGGAATGGAGCAGATGGTTAGCTTACCACTTTGACTTGGTGGGGGTCACAGGTTCGAGTCCTGTTTCCGCAACTAACATTTAAACTTTACACGATTATGGAAATACTAACGCTTATCATCAAACAGAAGTTCTTTGACGAAATCTTGTCAGGCAAGAAAACACAAGAATTCAGAGAAATCAGGCCTACAACACAGAAGAAATACTGCCAGCTTGACGCTGATGGCTATTGTGTCGAGAAAGACGGTGTGTTACAGCCTAAGCATTACGATGCTATCCAGTTCTTTGTAGGCTACAATAAAGACAGAGCCAGCGCACTGGTAGAAGTCAAGGATGCAAAGATAGAGCTGTTTGAAGATGAAAATCACAATCTGATTGAATACACCTATCAGGGTGAGATATATCTGGCAGCACAGGTCGTTTATGACCTTGGCAGAATTATTGAAAAGCATGTTTAACCCTTTAAATTTTCGTTGAGTCAGAACAAACAGAAGCACATTTTCAACTGGTGGCTACCGTGGTGGCCGTAGAGGTTTGACTACAGAGAATGGTGGTCTCTCTCAGGGTGGCAGATTTATCACCCGAAGACAGCAGTATTATAATGTCCGCACAGGACTTGGTATGAGTGGCGGATAATGACACTGCAAGAAAGGACATACAGCCATATTGACCTCGTCAGACAGAATACTGACGGGGTTTTGCTGTTTCTGTCGCTGGGTAAGGATTCTTTGGTATTGCTGGACATGATCTACCCGAAGTTTGATAGAATAGTCTGCGTATTCATGTACTTTGTCAAAGGTTTAGAGCACATCGAAAGATGGATTGGATGGGTAAAAGCCAAATATCCGAAGATAGAGTTTGTTCAGGTACCCCACTGGAACCTTACCTACATTCTTCGCGGTGGCCTGTATTGTGTGCCAAACCACAAAGTGAAGCTTTTGAAGTTGGCCGATGTGGTGAAGGCCATGCAGCTCAGATATGGACTTTACTACACTTTCCTGGGCATGAAGAAGGCCGACGGCATGAACCGCCGCCTGATGCTGAAAGGCTATGAAGCCAACGGGTACGAGAACAACGGCATGTGCTATCCTCTGGCAGACTGGACGCAGAAAGACATTCTATCTTATATGAAACAGAACAGCCTTCCGGAGCCTGTCAGATATTCACTCAAAGCCAGTTCGGGTGTAGGCTTTAACTTGGATTGTATGCTATGGCTGGAGAAGAACTACCCGCAGGATTTACAGAGAATTTACAAGGTATTCCCGATGGCAGAAAGAATCCTTTGGGAACATAAACAAAAGCAATAGGTATGGAACTGAGCAAATACATAAAGAGTGAATCGGTAGAACTTAACCGTTCCGCCATCCACTTCGCAGATTATAACCCCCGCAAATTGTCTGAGGAATCCCGTAAGACATTGAAGCGGGGTATTAAGAAATTCGGGCTGGTTGGAGGAATCGTAGTCAACAAGCGTACCGGATTAACCGTTGTTTCCGGCCACCAGCGTCTGAGCGTGATGGATGAACTACAGAAGTTTCCTGAAAACGACTACCGAATTCGCGTTGATGTCATTGACGTGGACGAGAAGCAGGAAAAGGAATTGAATATCCTGATGAACAATCCTAATGCACAGGGTTCATGGGACTATGATGCTTTGGCCCGGTTGGTTCCGAATATAGATTACCAGGATGCCGGATTAACTGCTGCTGATTTGAATATGATAGGCTGTGATTTCTTACTGCAGACAGAAGAAGAAAGTTCTATCGCTGATGCTTTGGAGGATATGATGGCTCCGGTAACCGAACAGAAAGAAGCTGAAAAGGCCGCAAAGCAGATGGAAAGAGCTGAAAAGGTAGCTCACATGAAAGAAGTAAAGCAGCAGGTGAAGAATGCAGCTCAGAAGCAGGCACAGGATATGGACGCTTATCTGATGCTTTCCTTTGACACGTTCGAAGCTAAGGCAGCCTTCTGTGAAAGGTTCGGTTACGACCCCTACTCCAAGTTTATCAAGGGTGAGGTATTCGATGAACAGATAGAAAGAATTGAATGACAACATGAAATTTTAGGAGGAAAGCCGAGTTAGAAGAAAAACATATAGCCAGTTGTATCAACAGTCAAGACGAATAATGTACAACGCCGGAAGGCAATACGGGCTTGGTACAGACAGACAAAGAAGTATAAGAGACAGAACGAAGTCGATAATGGAAAGATATGCGGCAAGGATAGACAGCTATTTCTCAAAGAGAGGAATTGATATTTATGGCAATAAGCCTGTATCTCGCCGCATTTATATGGGTAACAATAACGGATGATTGATTATGAAAAGTGAATCTCAAAAAAGCAAACATACAGGACGAAAGCCCAAATTCGATTACAAGAGTGAGGAGTTCCTCTCTCAGGTGGAGACGTATGCAAAAAAGGGATTCACGGACAGAGAAATCGCTTTTGCGTTAGGCCTGGCTCCCCAGACGTTCTGTGAGAAGAAGAATGAGCACTCTGAATTATGCGAAGTATTAGCGCGCGGGCGTGCGACCATCACTGCAGCTGTACGTGCCAAGTTCCTTGCTGTAGCTTTGGGTGGTATCAAGACAAAAAGCACTGTAGTAAGGAAGCTGAAAGACCAGGACGGAAACCTGACCGGCGAAGAAGAGCTTCAGGTAAGTGAAAGCGAGCTGGCTCCCAACCTTCAGGCAATGTCTGTCTGGCTGTATCATCACGACGATGAATGGAGGAAGGTTGAACGTCGTCAGGACGAAGACGCAGATATTCCAAAGGATATTGACCACGGAATTTCTATCGACTCATGGATTAAAGACAAACTGAAATGATTGTACCCCAAGCGATATATCATCCGTTATACACCGATAGCGAGAAATTTATCATTCTCATTACCGGTGGCCGTGGATCGGGGAAGTCTTTCAACGCTTCTACCTTCATTGAGCGTCTGACATTCGAAATGACTCCCACAGAGAAGATAGTCCACCAGATTCTTTATACCCGTTACACGATGGTATCTGCCGGGATGTCTATCATTCCAGAGATGATGGAAAAGATAGATTTGGATGGAACAACGAAGTATTTCAAGACCACCAAAACCGATATTGTAAACCGGATGACCGGCAGTCGTATCATGTTCCGTGGTATCAAAACATCTTCCGGGAATCAGACGGCCAAGCTGAAATCAATCCAGGGTATCACCACCTTTGTCTGTGATGAAGCAGAGGAATGGACCAGTGAGGAAGAGTTTGACAAGATTATGCTCTCCATCCGTAAGAAGGGAATTCAGAACCGGATTATCATCATAATGAATCCCTGTGACTCCAATCACTTCATCTACAAGAAATACATCGAGAATACCCACCGGCTGGTGGAGATTGACGGCGTACCGGTTCAAGTCTCAACTCATCCGAATGTACTTCATATCCATACGACTTACTTCGACAATATCGAGAACCTTTCTCCTGAGTTCCTGAGAGAAGTTAAGGAAATGAAAGAGAAGAATCCGGAGAAGTACGCTCATGTGGTTATCGGTCGATGGGCAGACGTGGCCGAAGGTGCCGTGTTCAAGAAATGGGGTATCGTGGATGAGTTCCCCATGTGGTGCAAGAAGGTGGCTATTGGACAGGACTTTGGTTATACCAATGACCCATCAGCTACCATTCGCTGTGGCATCATTGACAATGCGCTGTATCTGGATGAAGTGGATTATAGAACTGGATTATTATCTGGGGATATTATAAAGACGCTACGCCCGTGGAATTTGAGAGTGATTGCCGACAGTGCGGACCCGCGACTCATTCAGGAGATTCATAACGGGGGGATTAAAATATATGCGGTAGAGAAAGGGCAAGGTTCTGTCAACGCCGGTATTGACAAGATGCAGGGAATGGAAATATTCATTACCAAGCGTTCTTATAACCTTCAACGGGAGTTCAGAAACTATGTATGGGCAAAGGATAAGGATGGAAACTACATCAACGAACCTGAAGACCATGATAATCATGGCATAGATGCTGCACGCTACTATGTGCTGGGAGAACTTCTCGGTAGAATTATGAAACCCAAAGACGTTTCAGGAATATTTGGACATTAAACTTTAAGATATGACTATAGAAGAAATTTTAGCTATGCCGGAAGTAGAGAAAAAAATCTACTATTTGAAGAAAGGACGAAAGACTGAGCAACCAAACGCTCACGCTCTTTATAATGACTGGAATCCGAACAAGCACGAGATAGTGATAGATGAAGAGAAATACCCGAAAATCAAAATCACGACCCAGCCTGAGAAACGAATTACAGACCCGACAACCGGGAAAGAATATATTGAGCCGGCAGTAAGGAAAGAAGTTGACCCGAACAGGATTGCTCTTCCTCTCGAGCAGGACATCGTGAACATTCAGACTGCCTTCACCGTGGGAACAGAACCGGTCCTTGATTGCCAGCCGGATGAATCGGAGGAGAATCTTCTTTCGGCCTTGAAGCAGGTGTTCAAGAAAAACAAGTTGAAATACCAGAACAAGAAAGTAGTCCGGGCATGGCTGGCCGAGCAGGAAGTGGCCGAATACTGGTATGTGGTGAAGGATGACGGCTTCTGGGAAAAGCTCAAACGAAAGATTTCAGGAATCTTCGGCAAGTCAAAGCCTGAGTACCGTCTGAAGAGTGCCATCTGGTCTCCGTTCCGTGGAGACAAGCTCTACCCTTTCTTCAATGACCAGGGGGATTTGGTGGCCTTATCCCGTGAATACAAGAAAAAAGACCTGAACGATGTAGAGATTACCTGTTTCATGACCATTACCAAAGACATGGTTTACCAGTGGGAGCTAACGAGCAGCTGGTCAGACAAAGGTTCATTTGCTCATGGATTCAAGAAGATGCCGGTGATTTATATGTACCGTCCGGAAGCGTACTGTGAGAAGATAAAGAGCCTCCGTGTAAGACTGGAGAAACTTCTTTCAAACTATGCAGACTGTATCGACTACCACTTCTTCCCTATCCTCATGCTTTTTGGTAACGTGGAGAACTTCTCTGGTGAGTTCAAGAATCGTGTTGTCGAGCTGACCGGCCAGGGAGCAAATGCCCAGTATCTTACCTGGTCACAGGTACCAGATACTGTCAAGTTCGAGGTAGAAACCTTGCTGAGCCAGATATACGGACTGACCAATACACCCAGAATCTCTTTTGACTCCCTGAAAGGTACAGGTAACGCCGTTTCCGGTGTGACTTTCGACTATGTGTTCATGTCCACCCACCTTAATGTAGAAAATCTAAACGAAACTGTCGGCGAGTTCATGCAACGACGTGTAAATTTCCTTGTCTCTGCGTTGGGTTCCGTGAATTCCACCCTAGAAGAAGCCTCCGAGACTATTGATGTGGATGTGCAGATGCAGCCGTATAAGCTGGAGGACATCAAAGACAAGATAGACACAGCTATCAAGGCCAAGGACGGTGAAATCTGGTCTCAACAGCGGGCCATTACCTTTGTGGGGAACGTGGATGCAGTTCTGGATGAGATTGAAGCCATCAAAGAAGAGCAGGCTGAGAAACAGAAGAACGACATCGAGAAGCAGAAACAGCTTTCCTCTCTTAAAAGTTCCAGCAGTAAATCTGAAAAATAGAACAACCCAGTCAGAATATTTACGGGGATAATACAAAACAGAATGATATAAATCTAAAATATTGACTAATTGAATAGCGGTATCTTTCGAGGTATCGCTATTTTCTTTATCATAGTAAAAACATGAATACTTCTTTGTAATTATTCGTTATTTTACTATATTTGCATCGTAATTAAGTCTTAAACGCTATGAGCTACAAATCAGTTAAAGACGTTGTAACGCTGCTTACTGAAAATGGCTTTTGGTTCGTGAGGCAGAAAGGCAGTCACATGGTTTACACTGATGGTAGCCATGTAGTGATTGTCCCAGACCACGGCAAGAAAGGCGTTGAGAAAGGCACTTATTACAACATTCTGAGGCAAGCGGGGCTAAAATAGCCCCCGCCTCTTTTGTTTAACGATAAAAAGGAGGTCAGTATGAAAACCGTAGAAGTGATTGTAGAACATGCAGGAAATAATCTTAGTGCCTATATTGAAGGTGCTCCGGTGATTACTGTCGGTAACGACGTGAAGGAAATCGAAAAGAACATGAAGGAGGCTGTTGAACTTTACCTGGAGTCATGCAAGGAAATGAACATCGCTCCAGTGGAAGTATTGCAGGGAGAGTTCACTTTGAAGTTTAAGATAGATGCTGCCACTTTCATCAACTATTACAGCAGCATCTTTACCAAAGCCGCTCTGAGCCGGATAACCGGAATTAATGAACGTCAGTTATGGCATTATGCTGCTGGAGTACACAAACCACGTAAACAGCAATTGGAGAAGATTCAAAAAGGTATTAACGCACTGACAGAAGAATTGGCAGCTATAAACTTGTTGTGATATTGTTAAAAAATGGCAACTTATATTTACATTGATGATACAGGTAATGCACAACACAGGAGTGGATTCAAATATGATACCTCTAAATCGGCTTCTTGGTGTGCTATAATATTGAATGAAAAGCAATATGATTCTGCACTTAAATTCATGAATTACATGTCAAATGAACTTCAAAAACAATTGGATATGGATGAATTTCATTTTGCAGACATATTTTCAGCTAAAGATATATATAGAAACGTTGAAAATAGATTTGATATTTTTAAAGACTTTTCTCGTTTCTCTGCGTTAGAACAATATATTGTTATACTTCAAAGTTTTGGAGAAGATGACTATAAGCGTAATAAAATAGAAAAGACCAATACTGTAATTGATGGGTTTAAACTATATGAATATTCTGATTTCGCCTTATTTATTCTATTATTAAGAATCAAAGATTATTTGAGTTCAAATCTATCTTATACAAAACCATATAAAATAGTAATAGATGAAGGCAGGTATAAAAATAATTCATACCAGGACTGTTTAATTTTTGGAGATTTATTAGAAAATAAAAAAATCTTATACAAATCTTCAAAAGAAGAAAAGTTACTACAATTAGCGGATTTTACAGCTTTTACTTTAAATCGTTGCACTTGGTTAAATATGAAAGATAACCTAAGTGTATATGATAAGGACTTTCTTCAAATTGCTTCTGATGCTAATTTTAATGCTCCTTTTTTACGTAAGATGGGCTTGCGTATTGATAGTAATAGGAAACAGATATATGAAAAACTATTAGATATTGCAAATAATAAAAATCAAACACTATCTAAAGAAAACCTAGATGATTTTGTCAGCAAGCTCATAAATAAACAATAAATTACGAGCGTGATTATTTTGGTAGTCACGCTTTCTTTTTGCCTAAAAACGAACATTTCCCCAATTGTTTCGTATCGTTAGCCTTAAAATTTCTCCTTCCCTTTCTCTATAAGTAAATTTACCGTATGAAATTATTAATCAAACTCATACGGTATGACAATCTTTGAACAAATCTTGGCAGGACTGCAACAGAAATTCGCTGGGGTGGACACTGCTACACTCACCCGTATAGCCACAAAAAAGGCAGAGGGTATAACGGACGAGACGAAGGTAAACTCCATCGTGGAGGGTATCTCATTTCAAGACGTGTTGACTTCATACGGCGATTTCCGTGCTGGGGATGCTCGAATCACTGCAGTTGCAAACTATGAGAAGAAGCATAACCTTAAAGACGGGAAACCAATCGAGAATCCGAAACCAGAACCACCGAAACCCAACGACCCTCCAAAGCCCCAGGAGACAGACATCGCAAAGATGATTGCCGATGGCATCGCCGCCGGTATCAAGCCGTTTGCCGACAAGCTGGCCAAAATGGAGGAAAATGAAGCGCAGGCGCAGCGTAATTCTCAGATTTCAGTAGTGGCGAAGAAGTACGGTATTCCCGAATTTATGCTGAAAGACCGCAACATTCCTGAAAACACGGACTTGGACACTTATTTCAAGGACATGAAGCAGGATATGTCTAACAACGGGTTTCAGTTCTCCAAAGCTCCTGAAACTGCCGAACAGAAGCAGGAGAAGGAAGCGAGCGAGTTCGCCAAAATGATTGAGGCGGACACAAAATCTATTGTCGAACAACAAAACAAGTAATTTATGTCAGCAGGATTTAAGTACAACATTGAGCCTGAGCCGTCCATCGAGGAACGCTATGACGTTTCCACCGGTGTAAGACGTAGAGGCCCTTACAAGCTGGAGACGACCAACCTTGTCGCTGGTTCGTTTCTTCCATCCTTCACTCCGATTGCCGCTGATTTGGTAAAGAAAACCGCCCAGGTGGCCATCCGTGTAGAAGTCTATGAAAAATTTACCACCGGTTCCAATACCACATTGAAAATCAAGAAAAACTCTTTGGCTTATGTGGGTATGCATCTGGGTAATGGTTCTCATGGAGCTACCATCAACAGTATTGACAAATCAAACAAAGCTTTCGATAAGTTGACACTGGCTGCCGACTTTGGCGAAACAGTGGAAGCTGGTACCGTACTCTATGAAGCTACAGCTGTAAGCGGTACTACTCCAAAGGTAGTTGCTAACTCAGCTTTGTACGGAAGAGTACAAGTAGAAGAAGGCATTGTATTAGTTGCTCTTTTGATGCGAGCATTCGAGATTGAGCCTACTAAGTTGGCTATGCCTTTCTCTGACATTGATAAGGCTAACATGCCGCATTTCCAGTTCAACGCTACAGGTGTGCAATCCCCGGCTGGTGTTTCGTATGAACTGCCAGAAGCTTCTGATTCTGTGATGGGAGGTATTCAGTTGGGATTCTCTCAAAGCGGAAAGAAATATCCAGTAGCATTGGAAGGTGGAAAGGCGTATGTAGAAGTACCTTGGACAGACAATAATACTACCTATCAGTCAGCTAACTCAAGTACTTTGGGATTGGTAAAGCAGGGTGCAAAAGTTGATGATGCAGAAGGTGGTGATGAGAAGGATAAAATTAATGCTCTTCTAGCATCATTGAGAGCTGCAGGTATTATCGCAAGCAAATAAAGAAAGGAGGACTAATATATGATGCTAACTATTCATACTCTGTTTAACGACCCCAATATCGTAAACGCCGTTATCCAGCGCGTCCTTCAGACTCGTAAGGATACTATCTACTGGCAGCAGTACCTTGATTTCCGTAGAACGACTACCCGTGTGTTCAAGGACTACATCGGTCAGGTTACTGGCGTGATGGCCGGTTCTATCAATTCTCGTTATGGCGAAAAACCTATCCGTGAACGCCGGAATATCGGCTCAGGATATGGTGAAATCGCTTATCTTGGCGATGCTTACCAAATTTCCATTGACCGCTTGTCTGAGCTTAAGGACTTGATTGACAAGTTCAATGCAGCTAAACCTGCCGACCAGGTAGCAGCCATGCAGGAAATTGTGAACTTCATCTACGACGATTACCGCCAGGTACTTTTAGCAGCTCACAAGCGCATGGATATTATCGTAGGTTCACTTCTGATGACCGGAGAAGCAACAGTCAAGAACAAGGACGACAATGCCGGAGGCGTCGATCTTCTTAACATTGAATTGCCGTTCAAGTTCATCAAACCTGATACTGGTGCGAAGACGAATTTCATCACCTATTTGCAACAGCAGATTAACCTCCTGAAGCCAGATTACGGCAATTTCCAGAAGATGATTATGTCACGAGGAACTTTCGTAAAGAACATCATCGGCTCTGCCGAGTTCGGCGACAAGTTCAAGATGCAGCTTACCGCTAATGAGATGTATCTTTCAACTGGTTTGATTACCTCTCAACTGGCTTCCCAAGTGTTCACTGGCATTGGGCTTCCGGCCATTGAAATCAAGGAAGATTACGTAAAAGACCAGACCGGAAAGAACGTGCAAATTTACGCAGACGACCGTATCACCTTGCTTCCGCAGGATAAGGTTGGTTACATGCGTTTCCACACTCCGTACGAAGCAGTGGATGGCGTGCCAGGACGTAACTACACCCAAGCCGACGGTGATATGCTTATCTCCGGTTACAAGGACAAGAACGGACGTTATCTGGAATACACCGCTGAGTGGATTCCGCAGATTGCAAACCCGAACTTGATTGTAAACTTTGATTTGACAACAATGAACGCATGACAGTAAACGACTACATATCACAAAAGTTTCAGACCTTCGGCATCAACTTGTCGGAGGCTGACCTTTTGGAGATAAGTTTGTCTTCAGGGATAAGCGGAGAGGATGAGATGAACCAGTCAAACATCGGTCTCGTGTCGGTGGCTATGGTGAAGTTCATCCCCTCTCTCCTACTTCGTGCCGCTTCCATCAGCGAGAACGGCTTTTCTATGTCCTGGGACACCAAAGGCTTGAAGGAATACTACTCATTCTTGTGCAAGAAGTACGGCCTTGAAGACACGCTGTCAGATAAACCTAAAGTCAGATTCCTATGATATTTGCTCCACATACATTACAGGTTAAGGTTTTTACTCCGATGGAAACAGACGAGTTCGGCCGGCCCATTCCCGGAACAGGTGGCGAAGGCTGGCAGGACGTGTGTCGGTGCCGTTGTGACGATAATTCTACCAAAGAGTTTACTTCGGAGAATGGCAAGGTGTACCGACCGAATTACCATGTTGTCTGCGAGAAAAAAATCTCTTTGAAGGCTGGTGATGAAGTCAGATGTATGGATGGCGATAATATCAGGGGAACTGGCAAGGTTTACATGGTGAAGAATACGAATTATTTTGGTTACTCAGAAATATGGCTGTAAAGTTTGATTTTTCGGACATGGATAGCTTTTTTGAACAAGGTTATGCCGAGGTGAAAGCCGTTGAGGAGAAGGTTGGTAAAGAGGCTGTCGATTACGCTGTAAAGAATGGAAGCTATCAGAATCATACCGGAACACTCCGTAAGTCAAATAAGTATTCAGTTCAGGATGATGGACTGGAGTTGAGGAATGAAGCTGAATACGCTTCTTTCGTTGAATCCAAAGGTTACGAAGTCTTGACTGGTGCAGCCATATATGCTGAGAAACGATTGAAGGAGGAAATAAAATGATAGTAACCACCGACATAGCAAACATACTCTATCGTGATTGCCAGCCTTTCGGCATTGACATTGTTCCTCATGGCAAGAAGCTGACGGGACCGATGAAGTCCGAAAGGATTGTTATTCACTCTAAGAAACAGCAGCCGGGAACGTACTGGAAGAAATCCTTCGTTGAGGTGAATCTTTGTGTTCCTGACTTGAAAGAAGGTGAAGCCAACACCATCCGGCTGAACAAGCTGGAGAAACAGGCGCAAGAATTGTTTGACGGAGCGACCGGACGCTACGATGGTACCACCTATCATTATTTCATCGAGTCAATCGGAACTGAGGAGGACACATCCTTAAAGTGTCACTATGTGAATGTAAGAATTTTGTTTGAAGTTTTAAATGTGAAATAATATGGCAGAAGCAAAGAAAGTCACAGCCGCGAATATCAAGAAGCTTTGGTATGGCGAAACTAGCGAGATTACCGCAGATTTGACAGGGCAAGCCTTGCATACTCTTTTGCAGGGTGAAACCTTGAAAGAAATCAAGAATATCCATCAGGATACATGGACGATTGAAGAAGCGGAAGCAAGTCGTACAAACTACAAGAACCAGCTCACGAATCAGACCTACCGAAGTGATAAGGAAATGGGTGATGTTACTGTAAACTTCACTATTGGAGAATACGACTATCCTACTAAGAAAGACCTTATGGGTGGTGACATTATTAACACTGATAAGGGTTGGAAACGAGCAAGAGGCAAGGTAAACATTGAGAAGTTACTTGTTGCTTTGACTGATGATGACCAGTATTGTGTGATTCCCCGTGCTGACATCGGTGCACGTGAAGCCACAACAGACAAGGCTGTTGGTATTCCTGTAAGTGCGGTGGAGCTGGAACCACAAAATGCAGAAGTTGCACCGGAATACTGGTTTGACTCATCTGAAGTAACAGCAGGTGCTTAATGCCTATCCAATAGGTAGAGATTGAATTCCATAACAGGGGTGGGCTTTATGGCTTCACCCCTTAATTTTTATCTTTTATCAGAATGAATCAAGGAGCGAAAATAGTAACTGAATCCATTATCGGAAGTGATTTCAGAACGGTGTTTGTCGCTGGGAAAGCCTACACGCTCTACCCTCCTACTATCCACAAGCTGGCCGGGGCAATCTCCCATTTGTCAGGCGTACAAGAAGCAGACAATTTGAAAGAAGTTCTGCTCTCCCTGGGAGAAAGCGAGGCTTACAGCAAGGCTCTCTCCTGGCTGATAGCTGGTGACGAAAGTTTGAGCGAAGAACTGGCAAAAGGGACATACGAAGAGAATGTGGACGCATTGGATGAAGCACTCTCTATGATTGACTCAAAGGTTTTTCTCAAAGCTGTCAGCTTGGCGAGGAACGTAAGTCTGCTGGCAGCGAAACCGAGGTCGTAGGCAATGATACTCTTTTGGGACAGATTGCATCGTTCATGGAAAATCTGCATCTGTCATACCGGGAAGTGGTCTATGAGATACCATACAGGAATTTAGTATTAATGCAGCGTGACAAGCTCCATACAGTTACCGGAACCAAGGTTACAAAGGTGAAGGGTAAGGATATGGCTTCGCGCAGAAGAAGAAATAAATAACAAATATGCCAAAGTTAGTGTTTAAAGTGTCGAGTGACTACCAAGAGGTGATTCGACTGAGACAGGAATGTGAGAAGCTGGAAGCTCAGCTCAAGAAGATGGACGTAAACAAATCCCCTGCAGCTGCAAAGGCTTTAGAAACGCAACTGGCATCCACCCGTCAGCAGATGATGGGACTGGTAACTGAGGCGGCTAAGGCAGGGGCTGTGATGGAAAATGATTTGAAGAAAAAGCTTAATTCCGCATCAAAGGCCTCCGATGAGCTGACGGAGGAAATCATCAAACAAAGGAAAATTATCCGTGATACACAGGATGATGTCAGAAGACTGTCTGATGAATATTCAAAGATGGGTAAGTATTCTCCTAATTCAAAAGCTAAATTAGCTGAATTGAATGCAGCTAAAGCAGCCTTGAACGAGCAGAGATATTCCCTTGGCGAATTACAGGACCAGCAGGCCAGAAACAGACTCGAAGTGCGGAAACTCACAAGAGAATACAAGGAGTTTGCCAGTGGAACGAACAACGCTGATGAGATAGTAAAATCACTGACGGATTCTTTAAAGCGTACAGCTGCTGAAATCGGTGGACTGGTGGCGGTAAAGAGATTCGGCTCCGATGTGATTGAAGCAACCGGAAAGATGCAGCAGTTACAGGTAGCTCTTTCAACAATCCTTCAGGACAAATCGAAAGCGGACCAACTCATCGCCGATATTGTTCAGTTCGCAGCCAAAACACCGTTCAATCTTGACGATGTAGCGACCGGAGCAAAACAGCTTTTGGCATACGGTTCTTCTGCCGATAATGTAGTAAATGAACTTTCTATGCTTGGAGATGTGGCTTCCGGACTACAGATACCTATCGGTCAACTTATTTATCTGTATGGAACACTAAGAACGCAAGGAAGAGCCATGACAGTAGACATCCGTCAATTCGCCGGACGAGGTATTCCAATCTACGAAGAACTGGCCAAGGTATTAGGAGTTTCCAAAGACCAGGTAGGTGAACTTGTGAAGGAAGGTAAGGTCGGCTTTAAGGAGGTCGAACAGGCCTTCAAAAATATGACATCCGAAGGAGGAAAGTTTGCCAACCTTATGGAAAGTTCCGCTGGGACGTGGCCCCAGCGACTGTCGAATATCGAAGATACCCTCTTCCAGAAAATGAATGAGTTCGGGAACAAGTATAAGGAGGTTTTCGAGTTTGGAATCGGTACAGCAGAGGACTTGGTGGAAAGTCTTGATGATGTGTTGTCTGTCATGGGCGGACTGATTGCAGCTTACGGAACGTACAAGGCCGCGTTGATTACCGCGGCCGTAGCGCAGAAGGCGGTCGGATTCGTTGAAAGTATCCGTCTGATTGGAATGTACAGAAAGGAATTGGGACTAGCCACCGCCGCACAACAGGCTTTCAATGTCGCTTCGAAATCCAATGTGTATGTCACTCTGTTGGCAGCACTGGTAGGAATAGGTACGGCGGTTTACATGTTCACCAAAAGAACCAATGAAGCTACTGCAGCACAGGAGACACTTAATTCGGTAAACAAAAAGACCGATGAGGAATTTTCCAAGCAGGCGGCAACAGTTGACAGGTTGTCTGGCATATTGAAAAGTGAAACTTCATCCATTGACCAGAAAAAGAAAGCTTTGTCTGATTTGCAGACCATCATTCCTTCTTACAATGCCAGTCTTGATGAAGAGGGCCGACTGATAAACAACAACACTGAGGCCATTAAATCCTATCTTACACAATTGGAAAAGCAGATACGGATGAAGGCTGCTCAGGAAGAACTGGAGGAACTGTATCGCAAAAAACGGACTCAAGAAAAGCAGCAGAAAGTCGCTACGGATAATTACAATGAGGCAAAATCCTTATACAATTCATCTGTAACAATGACTGGAAGCGCATTACAGAACAGAGGAATCAATACAAGTGTGGCCGTGTTCTCTCAAAATAGTGCAGTAAACAATCAGCTCAAAGATAGTGCGAATAAGGCCAAGAAAGAATTGGATTCCGTAAACAAGGAATTAGGCGAAACGGTTTCCGCCATCACAGAACTGGAAAAAGAAATTGAGAAATCGTCTTTATCCGATAATAAAGAATCCCCACAGTCTTCCATATCCAAAGAAGTTGAAAATGCTACCAAACATATCAAGACACTCAAACAAGAGATTGCCGACCTTCGTAGCGGAAAATTACAAGCAGAAGCCGGTAAAACCGTAGAATCTGCTATCAAGGCAAAGGAAAAAGAGTTGCAGAGTGCAGAAAAAACCTTGGAAACACTTACTGGTGTCAGCCACAAATCAGAAAACAAGAAGGTCGTAGATAATCAGCAAAATTTTTCTGATGAACTTCTACAACTCATAAGAGCTAATCAGCAGGAAGAAATCAACCTGATGGAAGAAGGTTCTGAAAAGAAACGTAGACAGATTGAACTGGATTACCAGAAAGAGATTGATGCTTACAATAAGGCTAAAGCTAAATATGGTGAGATTGATGAAGTGAAAGTGATGAAATCCAATGCAGAAGCAAAGCGTAATAAGTCTTTCTATGAAGTAGATATTGAATCGCTTCAAGCTGAAAAGGATGCACTAAATTCTTATCTTCAGGAATATGGCACGTTCCAACAACGCAAATATGCTATTTCTCAGGAATACGCAAATAAGATAGCTAAAGCTCAAACAGATGCAGAAAAACTTAAATTATCAAGAGATAGGGATAGTAAGTTAGCTGCTATAGAGTCAGAAGCTTTAAAGGCAAATATTGACTGGCAGACGGTATTTGGCGAGTTTGGAGGAATGTTCTCTGAAATGATAAAACCCGCTCTTGAAGATGCCAGAAAATACATGCAAACTGATGAATTTAAGAACTCCGATGCTGCAAGCCAGCAAGCGATAATTGATGCAATTAATCAGATGGAGAAATCCCTTGGGGGTTCTGGTGTACTGAACTTTAGAAAGTTAGGAGAAGAAGTAAAGGCATATCAAGATGCTATGTTAAGGCTAAATTATGCAAAAGCCGAAGAAATAGAAGCTATAGAAACGTTGAAAAAGGCTCAGGAGGAATATGAAAAAGCGTTGAAAAATGGAACTGAGTCAGAAAAACAGTTAGCAAAAGAGGCTTTAGATATAGCTCAAACAAACGCCAATGCAGCCTCTGAAAATGTTCAGATTCAGACAAATTTAGTAAACGAATCACAAAGGCAAGTATCCGATACATCAGGAAAATTAAATGCAAGCATGGATAATGTTATTGAAGGGTTCCAGAAAATTACATCCGGTAGCCTGTCTTCTATATATACCGGATTGATACAAGCTGGGAAAGGTATAGGTGGTGCCATTTCTAAAGTCTCAAAGTCGTTAGAGAGCATTCCTATTATAGGCTGGATTGTATCAATTATCGATGTTTTTAAAGACGGGTTAAGCGTTGTGGTTGGTGGTATTCTTGATGCGGTTTTTAATGCGGTATCCGGTATAATAGGTGATATTCTATCAGGAGATTTATTTGTAACGATAGGTAAATCTTTAGCAAAAGGAATAGGGAGTATATTTGATGCAATATCCTTTGGTGGATTCAGCAAACTATTCGGTATTGGAGGAAACGAAAAAGAGGTGCAGGATACCATTAACAGACTCACAGACAGAAATGAGAAGCTGCAGTCTGCCATCGAATCACTTACAGAGGAAATGAAGTCCAGCAAGGGAAGTGAGAAATCCGTAGCAGAGTACAATAAAGCTATTAAGTATCAGGAGGAATATAATAAGAATGTTCTTGCAAAAGCACAGGCCAATGCGGGCTATCACAGCAGCCATCATAGCTGGGCATATTACATGGGATGGTCTGAAAGTGACATACAATGGATTCGTGAAAATGTCATGGCAGAGTTCACAGGTACAGATTCCTTGTGGCAGATGTCTCCGGAACAGATGGACTTATTACGTCAGAATGTGGACTTGTGGCAGAAAATGGCCGATTCAGGGAAAGGAGGCTATGGGAATGGTGTCGTTGATGCACTAGGTGAATATGCAAATCTGGCCGGAAACCTCGAAGAACTGAAGGAGGGACTTTTCGAACAGCTTACAGGAATAAGTTTTGATTCCATGTATGACAGTTTCATCGATACCCTTATGGATATGGATGCATCGGCGGAAGATTTTGCGGATAACCTATCCGAATACTTTATGCGTGCCATGCTTTCAGACAAAATCGGTAATATATACAGCCAGAAACTTGAAGACTGGTGGAACAGATTCGGTGAAAGTATGAAGGACGGAAACCTGAGTGAGAGTGAACGCAATTCACTTCAAAACGAATATATGGAGTACGTGAATGAGGCATTGAAACTACGGGATGAACTTGCCGCAGTTACCGGATATGATAAGACAGGTAGCAGTTCCCAGCAGTCGGCTTCCAGCCGTGGATTCGGTATGGAAATGACGCACGAGGATGCCGGAGAACTGAGCGGTCGGTTCACTGCCGTGTATGAGTCCAATCTTAGGATAGAGACAGCAGAGCAGCAACAGACAGTAGCTATTACCGAACTGCGAGGTTCCATCAGTGCCTTGACATCACAAGTGACCGGCCTATACAACATTGCCGACGAGACACGTACCATCCTGGCCAATTCCTATCTGGAGTTACAGCAAATCAGAGAGAATACTGAAGACTCAGCCAAATACTTGAAAGATATTAAGGCAGATATTTCAGAAGTAAAACGCAATACATCAAGATTATGACAGGAGATTTATTTATTAACGGAAAAGATGCCTGGAGCACATGGGGTGTACGCATGGGGAACGGTTTTCTCGATGCTATCGACGGATTCAACCAGATGAAAGATTACATCGAAGATGAGAGCCGGCTGGAACACGGTAAGCGAATGATAACCGACAATGCAAAAGTAGACTCTCGTGAAATCACTCTCCAGTTCACCATAGAAGGAGACTCAGAAGGAGACTACCGGACAAAGAAGAAAGCCTTTCAGACAGAACTTGAAAAAGGTGCCGTAAACATCAAAATCCCAACTCTTGGGAGCGAAGTCTACAAGCTGGTTTACCTGGGGAAAAACATCTCTTACGGGTTGAGTATTGACAGGTGTTTCGGTAAGGTTTCAAGTAAGTTTTGCGAACCGAATCCCATGGACAGAAGCGAATAACGAACATTTCCTTTATTGTTTCAAATGGAAGTCCGGATTTTTAGGGCTTCCATTTTCTATTTATGAACTTTGGGGATATGATTGAAATTAAGGACATATCCGGAAAGACAAGGTTCTCCACCCCTATCAACAAAGGGGCAAAAGGAAAGTTTACACTGATGAAAGAGGACTACATAATCCTTCCTTTCTCGGTGCCCTCTCCCATTCCGTTCAAAATTGGTGATTATGTTGACCTAGCTGGAGCGTTGGATGAATCGCTTGGCGGAAAGCTGGCTAAAATCTACGAGATTACCGACATTCAGAAACCAACCTACAACACTTCTACTGGGGGATATGATTACGAATTAAAACTGGATGCCTACTACTGGAAGTGGAAGAACAAGGTTTTCAAATATACCCCGGAACATGCAGGCAGCGAAGCGTCATGGTCGCTAACTGCAGCTCTCGACGTGCAGTTAGGCGTATTCCTCCGCAACCTGAAAGCGTTGGGGTATACCTACCGAGGAACAGATTTCACATTCAGCATAGACGATACTGTAGAGAATAAGGCAGTGGCGATGACCTACGACAACATAAACCTGTTGGATGCTTTGTTTTCTATGGCGGGTGATGATAAGTGGAACTGTGATTGCTGGATAACGGACAACGTGATTCATTTTGGGCGAAATGAGTTCGGAGATGCCGTTAAAATCGAGCGTGGTGTCGAAGCGTCGGCCATCACCCGCAGCGAAAGTCAGGGCACTTATGCCACCCGCATCTATGCGTTTGGCTCAACAAAGAATATCCCTACGAACTACCGTCCGACTGACGAGCAGGCCGTGGTGAACGGTGTAGTCCAGAAGCGGCTTATGCTCCCTTCTGGAACCCCTTACATTGACGCATATGAAGGAATGTCGCAGGAAGAAGCCATCGAGGACGTGGTTGTTTTCGACGATGTTTATCCCCGTCGGGTAGGTACTCTATCTGATGTGCACACTCGTACCGAGGAAGTGGACAACGAGGACGGCACGAAAGAAACCATTACCTATTACCGCTACAAGGATACCGAGCTTGAGTTCAAGGAAGAATATATCATCGAAGGACAGGAGCTTCAGGTAACATTCCAATCTGGTAAACTGAACGGCATGGTATTTGGTGTTATCTTCAACCCCACCCCGAAGGACGAAACGCGTGGTAATCAGCTATGGGAGATTGTGAGGAACGAAAACTATGGCCGTCCTCTACCCGATGAGATGATGTATCCTGCCAATGGTGACGAATATGTTCTTTCCGGATTTGACATCCAACTTGTTTCCGACCAGTATATCCCTGCCGCAGAAGAAGAGCTGAAAGAGAAAGCACAGAAGTACGCCGACAAGGTGAAGAAGGACGATGGCACCTACCCTACTACCTTAATGAGCACTTGGGTACACGAAGACCCAATTTCACGTATATTCGAGTTTGGCCAACGTATCAATCTCGTTGACGACACCTACTTCGAAAACGGGCGTATCTCTCGTGTTTTGGGTTGGGAAATGAATCTGGATATTCCTTGGGACAGCCCAGTCTATACCATCGGTGAAAGTATGCCCTACTCACGCATCGGTGAAATTGAGGATAAGGTGGATTCCTTGACTTACAAAGGACAGAGCTATAACGGGAATGGTAATGGAGTATATGTTATTAGGGTGAATGATTCAACTACCCCTAGTGACAGTAATGTATTTTCTGCATTAAAGTCGTTGAAGACGCTTCTTCGTAAAGACCAGTCAGACGGAACTAACTTCCTTCTTACCATCGGCGAGTTCATCGACTCTATGCTGGCCGGTAAAGGTACTGGTATCTTCCCGAACGGGCGTATACAGACGGACAGACTGGAGGTGCGTGGCTCGATGACGGTAATGGACTTAATCATCAACGAGATTCATGCCATGGCCGGGGAGTTCAACTTTTCGGACTGCGGGAAGATAGAGAAAGTTGAGTTCGTGTCTGAGAGTACTTATAAGCTTTGGATGGAGAAGGAGACTGAAACAGACATAACTAATCTTGATGAGCATGATATCCTGTATTCAATTGTTAATAATTTGCGTATCGGTGGAACAGATTATTATACGTCATGGATGCGAGTGTTGACTAAAAATGTCAATGATAATACTATTACTGTAGTCTTGTATCCGGATAGCGAAGTTCCTGGAGGAAGAAACTATCCGCCAGTTGCTCGATATAATCTTACCCGTAAAGGTAATGCTGTTGTTCCGGATGAAGGTGAAGTAAACGAGAGAGCGCAGTCATGGCTGTTATCCTCACGTGAGGGCAGAATAATGTTCTTAGCGAATGTGTATAAGCCTATACTTGAAGATTACAACTATGCTATTTCAATAGGAAAGTTCCCTCAGATAAAAGCAATAGAGAATCTTCCTATCTCTGACACAGATATGGGTATAATGGCTAAGACTATTGTATGTGAGCAGTTGTACCAATATGATTATAATGGAGATATAATTCCTAATAAAGTTGACCGCAGCGAATGGTCTCTATCCGTGGCGCAGTCGGAGCAGCCCTATCGCTTTATTCAACACGATAGACTTTATCCGGACGGACAGCACACGTTTACGGAACTGGAGCAGCATACCGTATATCACTACGGTTGCAAATGGGGCTGTATCGTAGACAAGACGCTGGACGAACCTGTGTGGAACTCGCCATCATGGGTGCTGCTTGAAGGGGACAAAAACTATCACCTTGAATTCGAGAGTTCGAACGGCTGGCAGTTCTTCCTGTCGCAGGTCAATACGGATGTCACAGCCGTAGTTAGTTACGGAAACCGTGACATCACGAACGTGCTGATGGCGACAGAAGGCGTAGAGGTGGAATGGCTGCGTGATACGGGGAATGTTCCTTCTGATAACAGCTGGAAGCCGACCTATGTGGATTGGAAAAAGAATACTATTCACCTGTCTGTATCTGACATGGGAAGCGGATGGGGATATGAGTATCGGAAAATCAGTTTCATCTGCCGTGTATTTATTCCGGTCGGAGAAGACTTTAAAACAATTGAAAATAGAATTAACATAAAAATATAATTATGGCAATAAAAACACAACAAAAAGACATTCCTGTACATGTAGACCCGATTTCCTTCATTGCAGACATAAAGGTGCTGAGTGGGAATATAGCACAGACCTACAATCAGGATACCAAAGAGTATGAGCCGGACAGGTCTGTCGTTCCATGCCTGTTGATGCCATACGTGGTGGTGTCTGACCCTGAAAAGATGATGTCAGGAGAACGGGCAGTGACAGGTGTGGAATGGTATGAAGGTGCCCCGAAGGCCGACGGTAGCAACCGTATTGCCAACGGTGACAATTATGTTATCTCCGATGAAGGCACACCGACCTATTCGCTGAAGGTAAAGAAGAATGTGCCGGTCAATTCTCCGATGCAGATATTCGCCGTATACACAATCACCGATACGCGCAAGAATACGGAGGTGAAGGTTGAACGGAGTATCAACCTATATACGTCTCTTTATGACGTGAAAAATTATTCGCTTCGAATAGACCAGCCGAAATCATTGACTATTGACCCGTTGCGTGAGAATGCGGACACTAGCGGTAGATGGATGCATACCATTAGCGCACAGCTGTATTCCGGGTTGCAGGCAATACCGGATGAGAATGCAGCATATTGGTGGCAAATTAACGAAAACAATTCCGGATGGCGTGACATCACGCAGGACGAGCTGGACATTTACATATCCGGAAAAGATTCTTCCGGAAACTGGACAAAAACATTGTCCTTTGATGCTCGTTTTATTCGCAACACATCATTCCGCTGCATGGCCCGCAACTTTGAGGGAACACGGCCGACCATGGCGGACGCCAGTCTCAGTGTCGTTTGCACGGTCAGTGTGAAGATGCCTAAGTCTCTTAATGTACAAATAAGGCAGATAGCTGGAGCTAAAGTAAATTCGTCAATGAACACGACCGTCAAGTTCGAGTGCGTGATTACCGACAACCGTCAGGTGGTTGGCACCGACAAGGACAAGTTTTTCTATATCACCTGGAAGGGGCATTCAGGTAAACCCGGAGTATCTGACAAAATAATCGGTTATGGGCGTACTATCAGCTTCATTCCATCATCGCTGGGATTTGACAAGTCATACGGTATGTCAATTTATGCCGAGGTTGGTATGTATGCGGTCACTGCACTGGTGACAAGCAACGGAAAGGTAATGGTAAATAATAACAAGGCCGTAACGGCCACAAAATATGAATAGTTATGGGTTATCTACTTGTAAAACCGGAAGTGCTCGAGAATAAGGGCATACAGTATTTTGAACGTATTCCAGACGGACGCGGCATCGTGGACTTCTCCATGCTGCGTGTGATTGGAAGCGTAGACAGTGTACAGATAATCGGATCAAAGAGAGAACTTGACAAGCTTGTGCAGGAGCAGAAAGAATCCGGTCTGTATGATACACCGACAATACTTCCTGAAATTGAAGGAAGTGAAGAAGTTGAAGGAAGTGATATTAACGAAAAAGGAGGTTTAGATGAATAAAGTGGAATCTGGGTTTTCGCTTATCGGACTGATGGACGGAACCACAATTAATGGATTTTTACGTGTGGAAGGAAATCCACTCGTGCAGCGATACAACAAGGGGACTAACCAGTTTATTCCGGATTTTGAATCGGACGGATTCCCAGAAGCAAGTCTTCCGGTCGCTGTACTTATCCTGCGTGATACGGCTTCCGGTACTGTAATGATACCACAGACAAGTAGTATTGAATGGAAATACAATGGTGTTGCATTGACATTCGGTTCTAACGGACTGTGCACGACCGACGGGTTGGAAGGTGTGTTCAAGAAGATAGACAGCCGTCCTACACAGATAGGAGATAGTTCTTATAACCTGCCTGCTATACAGGTGCTGAAGAACCTGGTGCCAATATCCGGCTACGACAATGACCGCCTGTCGGTAAGCGGTTCTGTGGAAGTAGGAGGCAATTCCGTGTCCTTCTCTGAAATCTCAAAGGAAGTAATCATCCAAGAGACGACAGGTAACGCTTTCTCTATGACCATCACTGATGACAAAGGGTTTTATCTTGTGAACGAGAATGATTCCCTGACAGCCAAGTGTACCATTTACAAGGATGGGAATGAAGTATCGGACTATTCCGGGGTAACCTTCAAGTGGGAAAAATTGCTGGGTACCGGTAACGTGGCCATGGGCACCGCCCGCACACAGGTTGTCACAAACTCCGATGTGGACAATGTGCTGCTGCTACGGTGTACGGCTACGATGGAAGGTGAATCCATATCTGAAACCGTCACCATCACAGATGTGTCAGACCCATACGAAGTGTATTTCGAAATCACCGGAATCACCGGCAACTGCATCCGGACAGGTGAGACAGCACTTGTGGCTCCGAAAGCCCGCCGAAGGAGTGATGGAAATAATGCGACGGTATCCTCATGGACTTGGAGCATCCGTGATAACACTGGAGCTGCTTTTACACTGACAGGTAAGAGCGGGGCGACATTCAATGCCGCAACGGCGAGTGTGAGTTATGAGGACATAAAAAGAGCAGGAATGGGTATTAGCGGCTCTGTGAGTGCTACAATTTGATTAGGTATGAAAGTTTCAGGAGAATTCAGTTTGATAGGAATACAGGATGCAACGGTGTACGAGTATTGTTACAAGGCAACATCCACCAATGTACGTCCTGGTACGCCTACATCAGCTGATACAGATGATGCGTTGCCTGATGGTTGGAATCGTGAGCAGATTGATGTATCTGCGGTAAATGCTTATGTCTGGAAATCTTCGCGATCTAAGACCGAAGGGCTTTCCTGGGGTAAATGGTCAAGCCCGGTGCTTGTAAGCAGATGGGCATCGGACGGTTTACAAGGATCGAAGGGAGCCCGCATGCGTATACGTGACTGGGCTGTAGGACTGGTCTTCATGCAAGGAAAGGAGGAAGAAGATTTCTATGATATAGTAATTTACCAATCCAAGTTGTACTTGTGCATCAAGTCGCACACAGCTTCAAATGGAAATAATCCGGTTACGTCAATCAGTGGTTATCTCGGGTATTGGGAGAGCGCGCAAGACTGGACTTTCGTCGCAACACGTCTGCTGCTTGCAGAGAAAATAAAAGCTTCACAAATTGATGCTGACGGACTTGTAGCTAAAAATGTAGATGTAACAGGTAAGATAACGGCTACTTCCGGAACATTTTCTAATTGCGTCTTTAACTCTCTACGTTCATCTGATAACAGCTTTGTTTATGACAGTAACGGACTGAGTATTTCAGCGGAATTTTCAATCACTGCAGGTAATTACACCTTGAAGCTTGAAAAACAGTATGCAGATTTTTTGATTACAGACAAGTCTGGCCGAAGTCTTGTACGTCTTGCAGCGTTCGATGATATTCAGGTCGCATCTCCTTCTTTACGATTATCACACCCGACATCAGGTAATAGTGCGGAGTTGAATGTGAGTTCATTGAAGCTTGGGAACGCATCTGGTGAGTTCGTATCACTTTCGACTACAGCTTTGCAATTCAGAAAAGGAGGTACTATATACGATGGTCATACTGGCTCGACGACATTTTACGACTTTAACGGAAATGGCACGCGCATGTACTTTTATTGTGGAATATTATACAAAATCGTGAGTGTATGAAAAAGATAAATTTTAAAACTCTAAGAATTCAGCTGACATTTGAGGGTGAACCCGTGGAAATGGATGTCAGGAAAATTGTAGGTAATATTATTAGACAAAACACATCTGATATCGGACTTGATGAATTGGCTCGTAAAATTTACTTCTCGGAAGGAGAAGTAGAAATACCGGATGAGTATGTAGGTCCTATATTACATATTTCCTCCACTTGCTTCAATGTGCCGCTCCAGCAGGCAATTAAAGAACAATTAAATTAGTTATTAATTAATAAAACAATAATTATGGAAACAATCGAATTTAACGAAGTAATTAAGCAGAATATAGAAGTTGTGGGAGGACTACTGCC